>SAMEA104315422__coassemble_326_pt1 | contig 24962 bp, 24 predicted proteins | sample SAMEA104315422__metabat2_low_PE_015 | metagenome-assembled genome bin SAMEA104315422 (sample SAMEA104315422) | gut metagenome | biome: Monkey gut; feature: monkey-associated habitat; material: faeces | place: China | collected 2013
TAGAAGGTAAAAAGGAAGGACTAGAGGAAGGAAAAAAAGAAGGCCTAGAAGAGGGCAAAATTGAAAGTCTTATCTCTTTAGTTAAAGATGGAGATCTTCCTCTAGATAAAGCCATTAAAAAGTCGGGACTGAGCGAAGAAGAGTTTAAAAAAAGGCTAAAGAATAACTAATATTTATCTTGAAATAATCCTACAAAGATAATGAAAAAAATAGAAATATATCATCAAGTGTGAGACTAAAAACTAGCTTACATGCTTGATGATATTTTATTATCTTTTGTGGAATCTTTATAAATATCGGTTAAAATTTTTCTAGGTAAAAGCTATGGATATTAAAAAAATACTAAATGAAATGACGTTGGAAGAAAAGGCTAGTCTTTGTTCTGGCTTGGATAATTGGCATACCAAAGCTGTGAAGCGCTTAGGTTTAGATTCTATATTAATGTGTGATGGTCCTAGTGGTATTAGAAAAGAAAATCCAGAAAAGCCTGGAACATCATTTTCAGCTATTTGTTATCCAACAGGTTCTACGTTAGCCTCTACTTTTAATCCTGAAATTGCAAAAGAATTAGGTGACAGGCTAGGTAAAGAGGCTATTAGCCAAGACATCCATACGCTTTTGGGCCCAGCAATAAATATTAAGAGAACACCATTAGGTGGAAGAAATTTTGAATATTTATCAGAAGATCCATTTTTGGCAGGCTCAATTGCTGCTGAATATGTTAAGGGTGTTCAAGAGAATAAAGTTGGTGTTAGTGTTAAGCACTTTGCTTGCAACAACCAAGAATACATGAGAATGAGTACAAGCGCAAACGTAAGTGAAAGAGCGTTAAGAGAAATATATTTTCCTGCTTTTGAAAAAACAGTCAAAGAAGCCCATCCTTGGACTGTGATGTGTTCATACAACAGAATAAATGGTTGTTATTCCTCAAAGAACAAATGGCTTCTTAGTACAGTTCTTCGTTCAGAATGGGGATTTGATGGCATTGTTATGACAGATTGGGGGGCTCTATGTGATAGAGTTGAGTCTTTAAAGAGTGGAACTGAACTAGAAATGCCATCTTCAAGAGGTATAAGAGATAAAGAGATTGTTAAGGCAGTCAAAGATGGAACACTCTCTATTGAAGAATTAGATAGAGCTGTTATGAGATTATTAGTTTGGATAAGTCGCTCTGAAGGAAGAAAAAAAGAGCCTTTTGATTACGTGAAAGGACATAATCTTGCAATAAAAATAGCTCAAGAAGGTGCAATTCTTTTAAAAAACGACGACAGTCTATTACCTCTAAAAGAGGGAGAAAAGATAACTGTTGTTGGAAGTTTTGCTAAAGACCCAAGAATACAGGGTGGTGGATCAAGTAGGGTTAATCCACACTTAGTTAAATCTCCGTTATCTATTTTAAAAGAGAGATCTAATGTTACATATTATCCTGCTTGGAGTGACAACGGTGAAGAATGCGACAGTGAAAGAAAAAAAGAGGCTTTAGATGCAATAAAGACTAGTGGTAAAGTTGTTATTTTTGCTGCTCTCCCAGACTCATTTGAGTCAGAAGGCTTTGATAGACATTCGCTATCTCTTCCAGAGTGTCAAAAGGATTTAATCAGAGATGCTTCTAAACTAAATAAAAACATTATCGTTGTTTTATTTAATGGAAGTGCTATTGAGATGGATTTTAAAGATAGTGTAAAAGCGATTCTTGAAATGAATTTACCTGGAGAAGGCGTTGCTGAAGCTGTTAGCTCACTTCTTTTTGGCGACATAGATCCAAGTGGAAGACTTAGTGAAACATATCCACTAAAGCTAGAGGATAATCCAAGCTATCTTAATTATCCTGGTGATGGCCGAGATTGTGATTACAAAGAGGATATTTATGTTGGATATAGATATTACGATACAAAAAAGATGGATGTCCTTTTCCCATTTGGCTATGGCTTGAGCTATACGACATTTGCTTTATCTGAATTAAGCGTAGAAAAAAAGGAAGATATCGTTAACGCTAAAGTTAAGATAAAAAATACCGGAGAAAGAAAAGGAAAGAGCGTTGTCGAGTTGTTTATAAAACCAGGAAAAATGAGAAAAAATAGGCCGTATCACGAACTAAAGGGCTTTAAAAAGGTTGAATTAGAGCCTAATGAAGAGAAAACAGTAGGATTTACTCTTACTAGAAGAGACTTTTCTTACTGGGAAGAGAAGGTAAACTCTTGGTATGTGGAAAGCGGTGAATATACAATTGAAGTAGGATTCTCTAGTCGTGATGTAATCCTTGAAAAAACTATAACTATCGCCTCAGATCCTCTTCCATTTATCCTAGATGAGGCTACGACGCTCTCTGAAGTTATTAGCCATAACAAATTCGATAAGCTAGGCGAATATGGTAATAAGCTTATAAAGAATCTTGATGGAAGTAAGGATGAAACAGTTTTAAAAGGAGAAGCTGCACTTGGTATGATAAATAGTCTTCCTTTGTATTCAATCTATTCATATGATGATTTCGAAGAAGGGACTCTAGAAAAAATAAGAGAGAGATTGAAAGAAAAATAAATGTTTCTTTAAATAGTAATTTATCTGAGAAAAATAGTTGACATTTGTTTCTTTTAATAGTAACAATATTGTTATCTAAAGTGGAGGACACATGAAAAAGCTATTTTTCCTTTGGCGCTAGTCGCCGTTAAGAACTTATTTTTCAGATAAAAACTATTAAAAAGGAAAAATTAAAATGAAAAAAATTATTATTTTTGTATTATGTGCGCTTCTTTCAATAACAACTATTTTTGCCATGGGAGGCAAAGAAGAAAAGGTAAATGGCAATAGCTACAAAATTGGTATTTGTAACTATGTAGATGATGCTTCTCTCAACCAGATTTGTGAAAGCATAAGAAGTCAACTCTCTGAAATAGGAAAAGAGAGTGGTGTTACGTTCAACGTTCTCTATGATAATGCTAATGCAGACCAAAATGTAATGGCTCAGATTATTGCAAATTATACAGCAGAAAGTGTTGATATGATGATTGCAGTAGCAACACCTGTTGCGATGGCTATGGAGATAAATAGCCAAGAAACAGGTATTCCTGTTGTCTTTGCTGCAGTTTCAGATCCAATTGGCGCAGACATTGTTGAATCAATGGAAAAGCCAAATGCAAACATTACTGGTACAAGTGATAGCTTAGATACAAAAGCTATCTTTAATCTTATTTTTGCCTATGATAACTCTATCGATAAAGTTGGTCTCTTATACGATATAGGTCAAGATTCTTCTACTAAGGCAATTAAGGAAGCAAAGGCTATTCTAGAAGAGAAGGGAGTAGAGGTTATTGAAAAAACTGGAACGACAGTAGATGAAGTTGTTCTGGCTTTGGATTCACTTATTGCATCGGGTGTTAAGGTTATTTTTACACCTTCAGATAACACAGTAATGACAGCAGAGTTATCTATATATGAAAAGATGAAAGATAGCAAAGTTGCACACTTTACAGGTGCTGATTCATTTGCTCTTAATGGTGCTTTCCTTGGCTATGGAGTTGACTATACTAATCTTGGAAAAGAAACAGCTAATATCGTGGCTGATATCTTACTAAATAAGAAAGATATATCTTCATACCCAGTTAAAACTTTCGATAATGGAACTGCCACAATTAATAGAGAAGTTGCTTCTGCTTTTGGTTATAGCGAAGAAGATTTAACTAAGCTTTTCTCTCCATATTGTACTAAGGTTCAATTTATTGATACAGCAGAGAGCTTTTAAGTATGCAAATCTTTTCTCTACTATCGACAGCGTTTGAATTAGGATTAATTAATTCTCTTACAGTTTTAGCATTGTTTCTAAGCTATTCAATGTTAAACGTATGTGACTTGTCTACAGATGGCTGCTTCACTCTTGGAGCAGTTGTCTCTTCTGTTGTTGCACTTTCAGGTCACCCATATTTTTCAATAATATGTGCACTTCTTAGCGGTGTTCTTTCAGGTTTGGTAACATCACTTCTCCAAACTAAAATGGGGATAGACAGTCTGCTTTCTGGTATTATTGTTAATACAGGACTCTATTCAATTAACATTGCAATTATGGGTGGATCCTCCTTGTTAAACTTAAACAAAACAGAAACAATATTTACAAAAATTAGAGGTGCTTTATCTCAAACTCCATTAGCTCCTTTTTATAAGTTAATAGTTGCACTTTTATTTGTTACATTAGCTGTTTTGTTTTTATCTTTTTTTCTAAGAACAAGACTTGGCTTAGCTATAAGAGCAACAGGAGACAATCCCTTTATGGTCTCTTCTTCAAGCATTAACCCTGTTAACACAACAATCATTGGCTTGTGCATCTCTTCTTCATTGACAGCACTATCTGGAGCACTTTTAGCTCAAAGTCAGAAATCTGTGAATGTTAACATAGGTTCAGGCATGGTCACGATAGCTCTTGCTTCTCTTCTTATAGGAAGGACATTCTTAGGAAAAGGTGGAATAACAAAGAAGGCAATTGGTGTTGTACTAGGTTCAATTATTTTCCGCTTGGTATATACAATAGCTCTCCGCTTCAGACTACCTGCTTATATGCTTAAACTTGTATCATCCGTAATTGTTATAATTGCTATCTCTGGTCCATATTTCAAGAAAAAGTACCCTGAGTTAAAGAGAATAAGAGAAGCACAGAGGATAAGTAAAAATGCTTGAAATAAAAAACATATCTAAAACATTTAATAAATCTACAGTCTTTGAAAAGGTTGCTTTGAATAATCTCAGTTTAACAGTTAATGATGGTGATTTTATTCCAATTATCGGTGCAAATGGTGCTGGAAAATCCACACTTTTCAATGCTATATGTGGTTCATTCTTAACAGATAGTGGTCGTATTATTTTAGATGGGACAGATATTACATTAATGCCTCCTCATATTAGGGCAAAGAAGATAGGACGATTATTTCAAGACCCAATGAAGGGATCTGCTCCAGGAATGAGCATTGAAGAGAATTTATATCTTGCTTCTGGCTATGGTGGATGGTTAAGTCGACCTAAAAAGAAAGATAGAGAAATCTTTAGAGAGAAATTGAGTCTCTTGGGAATGGGCCTTGAAGACAGAATGGATCAACCTGTAGGCCTACTTAGTGGAGGGCAACGTCAAGCTTTAACTCTCCTAATGGGGACAATTAATCCACCATCTCTTCTTCTATTAGATGAGCATACAGCAGCATTAGACCCAAGAAGTGCAGAAATGATATTAGAGTTAACAAAGAAGATTGTTAGTGAAAATAAGATTACTTGTCTTATGATTACTCATAATATGCAATCAGCACTTGATTATGGTAATAGAACCATAATGATGAATAAGGGAACAATCATCTACGATGTAAGTGGAGATGAACGAAAAAAACTAACAGTTCCTTTGCTCTTAGAAAAGTTTAAAGAAAATTCAGGCAAAGAGCTTGATAACGACAGAATGCTAATGAATTAATAAGAATAGGGACAGTTCAAATGTTGCATGCAATATGATTGGAAGCCACATTGCCCCTGACCATTTTTTTGCAGCATATAATAAATAATGCAAAAGAATAGAGATAATAACATTTGGTAGACAAGATAAAAGGACGTTCATCGAAAAACCATATCTCGCAAATGGAAGTGCTGTTTGGTAAAGTCCGTACATCAGGGCTGGTACAACCACGATGATGGCTCGAGGAAAATAAGAACGCTCTAAGAATGAAGGTAAAAGGCCACGATATAAAAACTCTTCGAAAAAGGCAATAAAAAAGAGGTAATAGAACCAAGTATAAGCCCCTCGTGGTGCAGGTTTTATAACCTCTGCTGAAAGTGGCATCAAAAATGCATATATTGTTGTTATAGTTAGAGTTAGAATATATCTATCTGGTTTAATATAATCTAGTTTTTTTCCAAATGCACTACGATATTTCAAAAGAGAGCCAAGAAATATAAGAAGCATAGGCAGTGAAAGAATTAGGTTAGTAAAGAAAAGTGGAAGATAACCTAGTGGAGATACAACGTATTCGATTATTCCTTCTTGCCTAAAAGAATAGGTTACAACCAATGCCCATATGTATTGTAAAAGCGCATAGGCAATGGCTAGGTAAGCATAGATGTTTCCTTTTCTATCTTGTTCTCTGTTCATCGTACAAATAATAGTTCGATTTAAAAAAGAGAGCAACTGAATAGTGTTTACTTTAGTACATTAAAGTGATAAAGTACTAAAGTAAAGGTGAATTATGGATAAACAAGAATTAAAGAAACAGTTTTATAAGGCAATACTTTCACTAAAAAACCCAGAGGAGTGTGAAGCTTTTTTTTCTGATATTTGTACTATAAAGGAACTTGATGACCTATCCTCGCGACTTGAAGTTGCAAAGATGCTTAAAGATGGGTTGAATTACCAAGAAATTACAGAGAAAACAAGCGTTTCGTCTGCAACTATAAGTCGTGTTAATCGTGCTTTGGAATATGGGAAAGATGGCTATAAAAAGGTTTTAAAAAGGCTAGAGGACAAATGAAGTATAGCTTTACAAAAGAAGAAGAAACCCTTTTTACACTTCGCTATATATGGGGTGAAAAAGGCTACAAAAAGTATCGTTTAAGCCAAGCAGAGGAATATGATTTTTATGTACGAAATAAAGAGTTTCTAGACAACAGAGAAATAATTTCTTTTACAGATAAAGATGGAGTATTAATGGCCTTAAAACCAGATATTACTCTGTCCCTTGTTCGAAGTATAGAAGATAAAGAGTCTGAGATACAAAGAATAATGTACTTTGAAAATGTCTATCGTATTCCTCAACTCTCAGAGTCTTTCAAAGAGATTATGCAAACGGGACTTGAATGCTTTGGTCCGTTAACAAAAAAAGAGATAGTTGAAGTTGTAGCTTTAGCACAGGAGAGCTTGGGAGTAATCAACTCTAACTATTATCTATCCATTTCACATATGGGAGTAATTAACAGTCTTTTAAATGGAATAGATAAAGAAGATTGCGAGATAATCATTGAAAATTTAAAAAGAAGAAATATTTCAAAGTTAAGGAAACTAATAGACGAGAAAGAATACTTAAAAAGAAATGTTGAATGCTTAATAACTCTATTAAGTGAGACCCTTAATAAGAGAGAAATATGCGCTTATCTACGAAATAATGATGTTGATAAAGAGTCAATAGTTGAGTTAGAAGCCATCATAAATGAAAATAATAGCGAAAGAATTGTCTTTGACTTTTCTCAGCTTGGTGCTTTTGGCTATTATAATGGGCTTATTCTTAAAGGCTATATCTCTTCTTCTCCTATTCCTATTTTACAGGGAGGTGAATACTCTTTGCTTCTTAAGAAAATGGGAAAGAAAATCAAAAGAGCAATAGGCTTTGCTCTTTATATGAATGAAATTGAGGAGAGAGAAGATGATTAGTATAGCACTACCAAAAGGAAGACTTGGAGAGAAGGTCTATTCACTTTTTGAAAAAGCAGGCTACTCTGTTGATAGTTCACTTTTTTCCTCAAGGCAACTTGTTTTTACAAATGAAGAAAAGGACGTCAGATATTTTTGGGTTAAACCAACAGATGTTCCAATCTATGTTACTCGTGGAGTTGCCGATCTAGGTGCAGTTGGACTAGATACTCTCTCTGAGACAAAGCCAGATGTATATGAGCTTTTAGACTTAAAACTTGGCAAATGTTCACTTTGTATTGCATCAACTAAAGACTATAGTGAAAACAATAACAAAAGAATAAAAGTTGCAACAAAATATCCACATTTGAGTAAGGAGTATTACTTAAAAAAAGGAAAAGATATTGAGATTATTAAATTAAGCGGCTCAATTGAAATAGCTCCACTACTGGGTCTTTCAGACTGTATTTGCGATATTGTTGAAACAGGTACAACGCTAAAAGAAAACAATCTATTTATCTACGACACAGTAATGCAAATATCTGCATATTTAATAAGCAACAAGAGTTCATTTTTGTTTCATAAAAAAGAGATTTTAGAAATAAAAGAAAAGCTAGAAAAAATTGTGGAGGAAAAAAATGATTAAAATATATAACTACAATGAAGTTAATAAAAAAGAAATTCTTAGTCGTGAAGCTCTAGAAATAGATGTTACTCCACAAGTTAAAGAGATAATTGATAATGTAAAAAAGAGAGGCGATGAGGCCCTTTTTGATTATACATATCGTTTTGATAACGCAAAGCTTGAATCATTACTAGTTACAAAAGAAGAGATTGCAGATGCTCTAGATAAAACAGATAAAGAGTTTATTAGAATTCTAGAAAAAGCAAAAAAAAGAATAACCAATTATCATGAAAAACAAAAAAGAAATTCTTTTATAATTAGTGAGGAAAATGGAGTAATTCTTGGTCAAAAAATAGTTCCTCTTGAAAGAGTTGGAATCTATGTTCCAGGCGGAAGTGCTCAATATCCATCGACTGTATTAATGGATGCTATTCCTGCAAAGATTGCTGGATGTAAAGAAATTATTATGGTTACTCCTCCCCAAAAAGATGGTTCTATAGACTCTTCTATACTTGCCGCTTGTTACATTGCAGGTGTAGATAGAATCTACAAGGTTGGAGGTGCACAAGCCATAGCTGCTCTTGCTTATGGAACAGAAACTATTAAAAAGGTTGATAAAATAGTTGGACCTGGAAATATCTTTGTTGCAACTGCAAAGAAAATGGTCTCTTCAACTGTATCAATTGACATGGTTGCTGGCCCAAGTGAGATATTAATAATTGCCGAAGATAATTCGTCTAGTAGAATTCTTGCTTCTGATTTACTCAGTCAAGCCGAGCACGACAAAAACGCAACAAGTGTACTTTTAACAACATCCTTGTCTCTTGCAAAAGAGACTCAAAAAGAAGTTGAAAGACAATTAGAACTTCTTCCTCGTAAAGACATAGCGAGAGCTTCTATAGAAAAAAATGGAAAGATTATTGTGTTCAAAACACTTGATGAAGCTATTGAAATAAGTAACTTAATAGCGCCAGAGCACTTGGAGCTTTTCATTACTGACCCATTTAGTAAGTTAGACAAAGTAACTAATGCAGGCTCTGTCTTTTTAGGTAAATCGACCCCTGAAGCTTTAGGTGACTATATGGCGGGGCCAAATCATACTTTGCCAACACTTGGTTATGCTAGATTTTCTTCTCCACTAAGCGTGGATGATTATATTAAGAAATATCAATTTACTTACTACACGCCTTCAGCTTTGGAAGAAGACATTGATGATATTGCTTATTTTGCTCGTAAAGAGGGCTTAGAGGGCCATGCAAGAAGCGTTTTGTCGAGGAGAGATGATAATGAGTAAGTATTTTTCTAATCTGCTTTCTTCGATTAAACCTTATACTCCAGGAGAACAACCAGATACAAATAGTAAATATATAAAACTAAACACAAATGAATCTCCTTTTCCGCCAAGAGAAGAGATTGTAAGAAAAGCAGAACAAATAGTTAGGAGTTATAACTTATACTCAGATCCCTCCCTTACTATGTTAAGAGAAAGCATTGGTAAGTGTTGTGGTGTAGAGAAAGAGTGTATAACATGTTCAAATGGTTCTGATGAACTTCTTCTATTTTCTTTTCTCGCATTTGGTGATAGAGAAAAAGGTATAGTTTCTTCAGATATAACATATTCATTTTATTCAACGCTTACTGCACTATTAAATATTCCTTTAAGTGAAGTTCAACTCGATGAAAGCTTTAAAATTCAAATTGAAGAACTAAAAAGAAGAGAAGGAACTATTGTTATTGCTAACCCTAATGCACCAACAGGAATTGCATTAAAGAGAGATGAAATAGAGAGTTTAGTTAGTTCTAATCAAAACAGAATTGTAATAGTTGATGAGGCATATGTTGATTTTGGGGGAGAAAGTTCTATTTCTTTAACAAAAAAATATTCGAATCTTGTTGTTATAAAGACATTCAGTAAATCTCTGTCTCTGGCTGGACTTCGACTTGGTTATGCAATTAGCAATGAAGAACTAATAAATGACATAGAAAGGGTAAGAACATCTATTAACCCATATAATATAAATTCATTCTCTCTCACTGTTGGTTCGTTAGTGATTCAAGACAAAGATTATAATGAGAAAAACATTAAAACAATAATTCAAAACCGAGAAAATACATCTAAAAGCCTTAAAGAGCTCGGTTTTGATGTTCTTGATTCTTCTTCAAATTTTCTCTTTATCTCGCACAAGAAACTTAATGGAGACGAACTCTATCAAAAACTAAAACAAAGAGGAGTTCTTATTAGGCACTTTGACAAAGACAGAATAAAGAATTGGAATCGTGTTTCAATTGGCAAAAAAGAAGATATGGATGAGTTTATTAGACTCACAAAGGAGATTCTAGATGAGAAAAAGTGAGAAAAAAAGAACGACAAAAGAAACAGATGTTTTTGTTTCTTTAAATTTGGATGGTACTGGTGAGTATAAAATAGATTCATCTATCGGATTTTTAGATCACATGCTTACGCTTTTTGCCGTTCATTCTGATATTGATTTAGAATGTAAGTGCATCGGAGACAATTATGTAGATGATCACCACAGTACTGAAGATATTGCAATTGTACTTGCTGAGTGTTTTAAAGAAGCCCTAGGAGATAAAAGAGGTATTAAAAGATACTCAAGTATCCTTCTTCCAATGGATGAAGCATTAGTTTCTGTTGCTTTAGATATATCAAATAGAGGATACCTATCTTTCTGTGTTGATTTTCCAACAGAGAAAATAGGCACATTCGACTCTCAAAACATAGAAGAGTTCTTTGCTTCTTTTTGTAGATACTCATCAATTACACTCCACATTGATCTCATAAGAGGCAAAAATTCTCACCACATTGCTGAGGCTATTTTTAAAGCTTTTGCTCGTGCAATAAAAGAAGCTATTTCTATAGATGATAAGAAGAAAAACATAATCCCCTCAAGTAAAGGAGAGCTTTAATGACAGGCATAATAGATTATGGTGTTGGTAATCTTTTCTCTCTCTATTCTTCTCTTAAGTTTCTAGGTGAAGATGTTTTTATGATTAGAGAGGAAAAAGATTATGAAAAGTGCGAAAGGATTATCCTTCCTGGGGTTGGTTCTTTTATTCCTGCTCGAGATAAGCTAAAAGAAAGTGGATTAGAAGATGGCTTATATAGAAGTGTTGAAAAGGGAAAGCCTCTTCTAGGAATATGCTTGGGTATGCAGCTTCTTTTAGAGGAAGGAGAAGAGGAAGGAAAGAAAGAAGGCTTGTCTTTAATCCCTGGCAATGTAAAAAGTATTAAAAATATAATCCCAAAAAGGAATAAAATACCACATATGGGTTGGAATAATCTGAGTATTACTAAACCTAGTAGACTTTTTACAAAAGTAAACAATGGTGACTATGTCTATTTTGTACATTCATATTCTGCTCAGGATTGCTTAGCCAACACTACAAGCATTACAGATTATGGTGCGTCATTAGTTGCTAGTGTAGAGAAAGATAATGTTTTCGGAGTTCAATTTCATCCTGAAAAAAGTGGGGAAGTTGGTTTAAGAATACTTTCATCTTTTTTGGAGATAAAATAATGAGAATATACCCTGCAATTGATATCCTAGATAAAAGTGCTGTAAGACTTTTCAAAGGCAATTACTCCAATAAAACTATCTATTCAAATAACCCCTTAGAGATTGCGATAAATATGGAAAAAAAAGGGGTAAAATTTCTCCATGTAGTTGATTTAGATGGTGCAAAAAATGGAGAAAGAATAAACAAAGAAGTTATAAGAGAAATTGCTCTTAACACATCCCTTAAAATTGAAGTTGGAGGAGGAATAAGAACTCTATTTGATATAGAAGAGTATTTAGAGTTAGGACTTGATAGAATAATTCTAGGTTCAAAGGCTTTAGATTTAGCATTTCTTGAAGAGGCTATAAAAAACTTTAGTAAAGAAAAAATTGTTGCTGGGGTTGATATAGAAAACGGAAATGTAAAAATTAATGGATGGCTCGAAGATTCAAATCAAAATGGGATAACTCTTCTTTCTTCAATGAAAGAGGTAGGCCTCAAATATGCAATTGTAACTGACATAACAAAGGATGGAACATTGTCTGGGCCAAACATTGATCTTTACAAAAGCATTATAGATAGAACTGGGTTAGAGATAACTCTTAGTGGTGGTGTTTCTAGTATTGACGACATAGTAAAAGCTAGAGAGGCATTATGTTCCGCTGTAATAATTGGTAAAGCCTACTATGAAGGAAAAATAAGACTCATAGATGTCTTAAAGGAGGAAGAATGCTAAGTAAAAGAATTATAGCATGCCTAGATGTTAAAGATGGACGAGTTGTAAAAGGCGTTAATTTTTCTAATCTTAAGGATGTTGATGATCCTGTAGAACTTAGTAAGTATTACTCTGAGTGTGGTATTGATGAACTCGTTTTTTATGATATTACAGCTTCAAATGAAGGAAGAAAGATCTTTCTTGATGTTCTAAAAAAAACGGCAGAAAACGTTTTTATACCATTAACAGTAGGTGGTGGAATTTCAACAACAGAAGATTTTAGAAGAGTGCTTTCTGCAGGAGCTGACAAAGTCAGCGTAAACAGTGGTGCTATCAAAAATCCATCTTTAATTAAAGAAGCAAGCTTATTGTATGGACGACAGTGCATCGTTTTAAGCGTAGATGTAAAACGTGTAAATTCAAACTTTCATGTTTTCCTTAATGGTGGACGCATAGATACATCTCTAGATGCTTTAGATTGGATTGAGAAAGGAGTACTTCTTGGCGCAGGTGAAGTTGTTGTTAACAGTATAGACACAGATGGTGTTAAAAACGGGTTTGATGAAGAGTTGATGTATGAAGTTTCGAAAAGGGTAGATGTTCCCTTGATTGCAAGTGGTGGTGCTGGAAAGAAGAAAGACTTTGTATCTTTATTTAAAAATAATGACAGAGTTGATGCAGCTTTGGCTGCTTCAATATTCCATAAAAAAGAAGTCAATATAAGAGATTTAAAAGAAAATTTAAAACAAAATAACATAAATGTAAGGATTACTAATTATGACAGAATTTGAAATAAATGAATTAAAATTTGATGATAAAGGCTTGATTCCAGCTATAGTTATAGATAAAACAACAAGACAGGTTTTAACGCTTGCTTATATGAATAAAGAGAGTTTGAAGATATCACTTGAAAAAGGCTTATGTTGTTTTTATTCACGATCACGTAATTGTTTATGGCTAAAGGGAGAGACAAGTGGAAATTATCAGCACATTGTAAAAATAACAGCAGATTGCGATAAAGATGCTCTTCTTATCTCTGTTGATCCAGATGGGCCGGCTTGTCATAAAGGAACTTTTTCGTGTTTTTCTAATCCTCTATATTTATCCGAAAAAGAAGATTTCACGCTGAGTGGATTATTGGATTTAATAAAGGGTAGAAAGGAAGAGAAAAAAGAAGGTTCATATACATCATATCTATTTGAAAAAGGCCTAGATAAGATACTAAAGAAAGTTGGTGAAGAGAGTACTGAAGTAATAATTGCAGGTGCCGAAAAAGACAAAAAAGAGACTATTTATGAACTATGCGATTTGATTTATCACCTAATGGTTCTAATGGTAGAGACAGATATTTCTATTAAAGATGTTATCGATGAACTTTCGTCGAGACATGTAATAGACCATAAAGTTAAGCAAGAGAAGATGACAAAATAGAGAAAAAGAAAAGATTATTTAGCTTGAAGGAAGCAAAAGTGTCAAAACAGTGAAGAAAGATGTTGTTAATGTGCAATAGCTTTAAACTTGCTTTTTCTTTTTTTATATTCTCACAAAGAGGTTATAAAAATGAAGGTAAGTAAAAAAGTAATTTATTTTTTGGTTGCATTAATGGCACTTTCTTCACTCTGGGCAAGTGGAGTTAGTGAGAATAAAAAAGACTTTGCTTCTTTGGATTTGAAAACGGAGAGCATAGAGACTATTAAAACAAGCTATTCTAATGCACTTGAAGAGTATAGTGAGCAAAAGTCTAAGCTTCTTAATAGCATGGATGAAGCATATAAGAAGAAAGATGTTAAGGAATACTTAACTCTTAGAGATTTATATTCATCTTTATATAAGCCAACAATCGATGAAGAGAAGACAGAGCTCCTTGTTGAAAGAATTCTTAACAGTACAGATGAAAATGAAAAGAAAGCAATATCTAGTTTTCTTTATGAAGAATCATCATACTACAATCCTACTCTAACATTTGTCGTTGAGGATGGTAATAGATACTTTACGAAAACAGTAATGGTAGAGCCAGGAGAGACTGTTAAATCCCCTCAGTATTCATCATCTACAGCAACACTAAAAGGTTGGGGAATTACAAAAGATGAAATTACTTATTCCACTAGTGATGAAATAGTAATGCCATACACAGCTACAGTTTTGTATGGGATTTTAACAAATGCAATCACATTTGAAGATGACGTAACAGGCTATTACTATACAACAGAAGATAACACAACAGCGGTTGTCAATCCTCAGTCTCCATCTGATGAGTATATTTTCTTAGGTTGGTATAACAATGGCAAGAAACTTGAAGGTAATACTGTTGAAAGACAAGATGGCGAAAATTTGACATATAAGGCATATTGGAAGGCCCTTTCTGTTGATTCATACTCAGTCAAATATTATGAGACAACATCTGTTCCTCAGAATGAACAAGTAAAGCTTTCTCTTGATATTACAAACGAAGGTAATACATCTCTTAATGGATTAACTCTAAAACTAGAGGAGAACGAGAATGTAAAAGTACTTTCTCCATCGCTACAAGCAAGAAGAGTAAATGCTAATAGAACAGTGGAAGCTAACTTTGTTATCGTTCTTACTGGAACAAGTGGCGAGACTGTTGAAACAAATCTAGTTGCAACAGATAGTGAAGGAAATTGCTGGACAACACCACTTTCCTTTACTATAAAATAAGAAAGTAGACTTCTTTTCTGACAAAAAATACAAAAGTGTAAAGTGATAGTTGATTCTTTTTACTTTACACTTGTATAATAAGTGTCAGAAAAGAGGTTATATGAATAACAGTACAAAACCACACACAGTAGAAAAATACACATTCCGTTCTTTGTTAGAAAGAATTGCATTTTCATATAAAGAGAGCGTCGCTTACTCAACTTATCTAGATGAAAATGGAAATATTACATACTTGGAGCTAAAAGAAAGAGCAGAGGAAATCTCCTCATACCTAATAGCACTTGGCTTAAATAGGGGAGATAAAGTTGCGATTTTTAGCCCATCGTCTCCTAATTGGATGGTAGCCTACCTAGGAATAGTAAATATATCTCTAATTGCTGTTCCGATTCTTTCTGATTTTTCATCAAGAGAAAGCTCTTTAATCCTTGAAGAAAGTAATGTGAGTGTTATCTTCACCAATGACAAAAACTACAAAAAAATTGAAGAAACAACTAAAAAAAGAGGCATTAAAGTAATAGATATTTCTTCTTTAATACCATATGGAGAAGATGAGTGCATTCTTTCAACTGCTATTAATATAAATGAAATAGAAAAAAGGACCCCGGAAGAAGATACAATAGCTTCTCTTATTTTCACTAGTGGTACTACAGGCAGAAGTAAAGGTGTTGTTTTAACGCATAAAAACTTAATCTACTCTGCTGACGAGGCATCTGTACCCTATATGAAAATAAAGAAGGGCTATAGAGTATTATCTATTTTACCAATGAGCCATGTATATGAGTTTACTCTTGGACATGTTCTACCATTAATGATGGGATGTCATATTACTGTTTTGTGTAAGACACCATCGAGTGCTATCTTGCTTCCAGCTTTTAAGAGGGTAAAACCTCATATTGTAATGACAGTGCCTTTAATTATCGAAAAGATCTACAAGAGTTCTGTAAAACCACTTTTAGAAAACAGTAAAATAAAGGTGCTAACTAAAACAAAATTGGGAAAAAGAGTTGTATATAGTTTTATAGTTAGAAAACTTCTCTCTTATTTAGGTGGTGAAGTTAAATTCTTTGGTATAGGGGGAGCACCTTTAGACAAAGAGACAGAAGAATTCTTGTATTATGGATCATTCCCATATGCTTTGGGATATGGCTTAACAGAGACAAGCCCTCTTATTTCGGCTTGTGGTCCAAAGAGAAGTCAGCATTCGCTCAACAAAATTGGAAAACTAGTGAAAGGATTAGATGTAAAAATTCTTGAACCAAATAGTTCAGGAATTGGTGAAATTGTTCTTAAGGGTCCTAGCGTTATGTCTGGCTATTACAATAATGATAAACTCAATAGTCAATCTTTCACAAAGGACGGTTACTTCAAAACAGGCGATTTGGGCTATATTGATGAACGAGGCTTTATTGCTATTAGGGGCAGATCTAAAACAATGATTCTCTCTAGTAGTGGAGAAAACATATACCCAGAAGAGATTGAGGAACTAATTAACAAACGTAAATATGTAGAAGAGTCTCTCGTTGTTGAGCATTCTGGTACTCTTACAGCTCTTATAAAGTTAGATTTAAATGCTTTAAAAGAGAAGTTAAAAATAGCAAAAGAAGATGTTTTAACTGAAGCAAAAAAATACATAGAGGAGATAAAGAAAGAAGTTAATAATGAACTCAGTTCTTTTTCTCGTATTAATGACGTAGTTATACAAGAGAAGAGTTTTGAACGTACTCCAACTATGAAAATAAAAAGATTTTTATATTAACTACCCTATATAATATGATAGTAAAAGAGAACTATTAGACATTTTGTATAGTTAATCTCATTGATAAGCGAAGAATAGAAATAAATTCCTATTTCTTTCTTGGCTTATTTTTATTAATAAAAGAATGGACGGTTATCAATGAAAAAGAAAAAGAAAGAAAAGAAAATTACATATAGAGAATGTAGAAATATAAAAAGATTAGATGGCTTAAAAATGAAGACTCTAAAGCAGTATACATTTAGAGCTTTTTTAGATGCCATTGTTTCTCGTACAGGAAAGCTAACTGCTTATTCTGTCTTTGGTGAAGATAAAGAAAAGAGCATAAGTTATAATCACTTAAAGTATTATAGTGAAGCAGTCTCATCATTCCTTTTAAAAAATGGAATTCAAAAGGGTGACAAAGTTGCCATTATGGGTGAGAGTTGTCCTAATTGGATGATTATGTATCTTGGATGCACAATTGTTGGTGTTGTAGCAGTCCCTATTCTTCCTGATTTTTCTTCTAGTGAAGTATGTGAAATATTGAAACAAAGTGACTCAAAGGCAATTTGTATTCTGTCAAAGCATTACAAGAAGATTGAAGCTAAAGTAAAGGAAGAACAATTACTTACCATTCGTATGGATGATTTAGCCTATGTCCCTACTATTACTGAGGGCTATGACTTTCAATCATCTCCGGCAATAGCTATAAAAGAAAAACAGGTTGATCACGCTTTAATAAATACATCAATCCCAGATGAAGAGGATTTAGCTTCAATTATTTACACAAGTGGCACGACTGGAAGAAGTAAAGGAGTAATGCTCACACATAAAAACTTACTTGTTTCAGCAGATGAAAGTACAGATACCTATGTAAAGATTAATAAAGGCGATAAAGTTCTCTCGATTCTTCCAATGAGCCATTGCTACGAATTCAGTATTGCTCATTTGTTGTGCCTATTGCGTGGCTGTGAAATAACATTTTTAGGTAGACCACCTGCAACTACTATTCTCATGAAGGCCTTCAAAGAAGTAAGACCACATATTATTCTCACTGTTCCTTTATTGATTGAGAAAATATATAAATCAGCTGTTGCTCCTGTTATAAAAACAGATGAAAAAATAAAAAAATTATTAAAAAATCCAATTACTCGCCCAATTGTATGCCATTCAATAAAGAACAAGCTTGTAACAACAATGGGCGGAAGAATGAAGTTCTTTGGTATAGGAGGGGCTCCTCTAGACAAGGAAGTTGAAGAGTTCTTATTTAAAGCAAAGTTCCCGTATGCCCCTGGTTATGGATTAACAGAAACAAGCCCATTAATTGCAGCTTCAGGTCCAAAGAAAAGACAACACAGACTTGGTTATATAGGTAAAGTTGTTAAACATGATAGGGTAATACTTCTAGATAAAAACGAAGAAGGAATAGGAGAAATCGCTGTAAAAGGCCCTAACGTTATGAAGGGCTACTACAAAAGAGATGATTTAAATAGTGAAGTTTTCACCTCTGATGGTTACTTTAAAACCGGAGATCTTGGCTATATAAATGATGAAGGTTTCTTAACAATAAAGGGTAGGGTGAAAACGATGATCCTAGGTCCTAGTGGTGAGAATATCTATCCAGAGGCAATTGAGAGCATAATTAACAATATGGATTATGTCCAAGAATCTATAATTGTTCCGGGAGAAGGTGGCCTTGTTGCACTCATTAAACTTGATTTGGAATCTATTCAAGCTAAACTCAAAATGAGTGCCGAAGAAGCAAAAGACTTTGCTGAAAAGTACCTAGCAAAGCTAAAAAAGGCTGTAAATTCTGAACTTTCTAGTTTCTCTCGCATTAGCGAGACTCAACTACAAGAAAAGGATTTTGAAAGGACACCTACACAGAAGATTAAAAGATTCTTATATTCAGGAAAAAAGAAAAAAGATGAAAAATAATAAGTTTTGGCATAGCATTAAGCTATGTCAAAATTTAAAAGAATCGCAATTGTAGCATTTGTTTCCATCTTTTTTTCATCGTTTTTGTTTGCTTCAATGAGATTTAAATTTTCTTTTTCTCCTTCTGTTCTTTATGACAATAGCCCTACGTTCTTTTCTTCGACAGAAGGTACTTGGGCTAAAGAGGATTCTTTAGATAAGCCAATAGAAAATTATTGGGAGAAGACTCAAGATTCGATAAGACGTTTTGACGATAGGCTTCCTCTTCTTTCTGGAGGCTTTGAAATAGAAAGCGACAACATACTCTTCGCAATCAAAATAAACATAAAAGAAGAGCTTTATAATTTCCTTTCATATTCACCAAAAAGCAATATTCCATATATAGGAAATACAAAGTATGCAGTAACAAATGCGCAATATCCAACTGTTGCATTTTTAGACTATAAAAATAGTATTTTAGAGCTTTCAATAGGACGACGCCTTTTTCATATGGGCCCAGGAGAGTATAGTTTTATTCTCTCTCCTGTTCAGCCATATTTAGACCACTTTTTTTCTTCCCTTTCTTATCATAAAGAGACCTTCGCACTTATTTATGACTTCTATGCACTTTCATCTTCTAATTCAACTTTTACACCAGGAGAAAGAACAAGCGTCTATAAAACGTTTTTTATTCATAAGGCCACATATGAAAGAAAGAACTTAATTATAGCACTCAGCGAACTTAATTGCGTCTATGATGCAATCCCAACGCTTGCAGACTTTACGCCATTTGTTTTATGGCATAACCAATATCAAGAAGAACACTCAAACGTCATGATAGAGCTTAGTTTTGAGACAAAGATAAAAGATATAAGGCTCTATGGCTTGTATGCTCAAGATGATATTTGCCTTAAAAATGAGAGTGATAATCTTAAACCTACAGCACTTGGTTTTGCTCTTGGCTTAGATTGGCAAATAAAAAAAGGTAATAAGTATCTCGCTCCTAGCACGAAAGATAGTGATTATATAAGGCATGAAAAGAATCTAAAAGAAGAAGGTGGTTTGCATCTCTCCTTTGAATCTTATTTCGCAACTAATTGGCTCTATAACAGAAGAGAGCAAAGTCCAGAAGGAACATGCACTTCCGATAGATATGGAAAGATTACTTTGCCTTATCGCTTTTACTCATCTAATGGAGGATATACAGATAAAATAGATGCTTATTACCTTGGTTTTCCATTTGGACCGGGGAGCATTTATTTAAATTTAAAGTTTTCTTCTGAGGAGAAGTACGAGAAGCTTTCTCTTTCTTTTTCAACGCTTTTTAGAGGTGATATTGATATAGACACTAAAGTTGAAAATGGCTCTAAAGATAAGTGGCTTGAACTTCAGGGAGATATAAGAAGTGTGTATTTTGTTACGCTTGAGACTGACAAAGTTTTAGAGAGCATCTCTTCTTCTTTAGCGCTTTCTTTTTCTTTAACGCTTAGCATGACTAATGAATATCATTTTACAACACAAGGACGGCTATCGCTTATTTACGGTATCTAGAGATGCGTAGACAAATAATAGCTTTCGTTTTATAAAATAATTGTGGTTAGATTAGATAGATTTCTCTCTTCAAATGGAGAAGCAACTAGGAAAGAAACAATTAAGCTTGTTAGAGAGCATCGAATTACAATTAATGGAAATCTTGCTATTCGTTCAGATGACAAGATTGATGAAAAAAAGGATGAAATTAAGGTTGATGGACGCTTTATAGAGCCTTTTCATCATGTAGTGATTGTAATGAATAAACCTGCTGGTTATGTTACAAGTACAAGTGACAATAGAGATAAAACAGTAATGGAGTTATTACCTCCTCGCTTTATTCGTCTTAAAGTTTTTCCTGTTGGACGATTAGATAAAGAGACTGAGGGACTTTTGCTCTTTACGAATGATGGAGAGTTAGCTCACCGCCTTATTTCTCCCAAAAAAGAGATAGAGAAAGAATATTTTGTAGTTCATAAAGGTGACTACGGTAATGATGTAATAGAAGAATTCAGCCAAGGTCTTGTTCTTCTAGACGGAACCATTTGCAAGGGAGCAAAGCTCATAAGATTAGAGAAGGGTAAAAGCTTACTCACAATTCGAGAAGGAAAATATCATCAAGTAAGAAGAATGATGGGACAAAAGGGCTTAGACGTAACCTACTTAGAGAGAATTCGAGAAGCTAATATAACTCTTTCTGGTCTTGAAAGGGGAGAAGTAAGAGAACTTAGTGAGGATGAAATAGACAGTTTAAATGCTATAAAAAAGTCCCCAGCGATGAGCTGAAGACTATCTTTGTCATTCACCAATTACATACTCTTCTAATGGAGTCGGTATAGCACACCTATCATAATAGCTTATAGCTTCTTTTTTTACGCTATCTTTGTCTTGTGGAAGGTGACATAGAAATACCTTTTTTGCATTGATAGATGAAGCAAGAAGTGCTGCATCTTTTGCGCTAGAGTGACCTTTTTTAATAAGTGTTTCTTCTCCTTCAGACACGCCCGAAGCTTCATGAATTAAAAGATCTGCATCCATCCAATCTGAAGGCGCACTTAGTATAGGTCTAGTATCTGATGTATACACAACTCTTGTATCACCTGATGAGAATATAACACCACGAGATAGTGGAGTATGATCAGTCTTAAAGAATGTCATAGAGAGATCTTTTATCTTATACTCATTGTCCGTAACTAGCGTAATTGGGAACATGGCTTTCTTTTCTCTTAAAGAAAATACCTTAAGTAAGCTTTCAACCATTTCTGTCATACCTTCAGGAAGAAGAACAATAAGCTCTTTTGTTCTTCCTTTTAGCCACAACTGATGAATGAGGGAGGGAAGTCCGTAAAGATGGTCTGTATGTTCATGTGTAAGAATTACGCCATCAATTTGGTTTACGACAGCTTCTTCAATATGAGTGGATGTGTCTACTAAAACTGAAGTATTTGGGGTTTTTACAAGGAGGGAGGTATTTCCACTCTCCCTCTCTTGAATTGATCCATTGGAACCTAGAAAAGTTATTCTAATCATTTTGCGCTCTTCTTATCCTTTCTTCTGCTTATGACAGTTGAAACGATGATGGCAACAACAAGAAGAATAAAGAACCAGCAAATAGGAGATGTATAGAATCTGCTTAGTGTTCCAGCTCCAAGCTTAATAGCTCTTCTAAATTGTTCTTCAAACATTCCACCAAGAATTAAGCCAAGTACAACAGGTGCAATTGGATAGTTGTTCTTCTTCATAAGGTAACCGAAGATACCCATAAAGAGTGCTGTTCCAAGGTTAAATATACCCTTACTAACACTTGTTCCAGCAAGAGCATAAGCTCCTACGAAAGAAAGTATTAAAACTATAGGCATAAGTACTCTCTGACTAATTTTTAAGATTTTTGGATAGACTCTAACCCCAGCGAGCTGGAATAATCCCATAAAGATGTTGGCGATAAAAAGTGTGCAGAATATTGAATATACAAGAGGCATATTCTGACTAAATAGAGCAAAGCCTGGAGTTACACCATTTATCATCAAAGCTCCAATGAGAACAGCAGTTGCTGAGTCACCTGGGATACCAAGTGATAGGGCTGGAATTAAAGCTCCGCCGACACAAGCGTTATTAGCAACTTCTGGAGCAAAGACACCTTCGAGACAACCTGTACCAGGTCTATCAAGTTTTCCATTAGAGTGCTCACAGATTGTGTCTGCAGCGTTTCTACTCATGAAGACAGCAATAGAAGCACCTGTTCCAGGAATAGCACCAATAATTGTTCCAATACCTAGAGAAGAAAGAATAATCTTCCACATAGATGCAACTTTCTTAAAAGGAGGGAATACCTTTCCAATATTCTCACAAATTTCTCCTTTTTGGTCTTTTCTTAGATTATCTATTTCAAAGAAAACTTGGCTAACACCATATAGACCGATAAGCGTTGATGTTAGGTCTAAGCCATTAGAAAGAGGTGTTTTCTGTAAGACAGAAGCAAATGGAATACGTACAGCACCTGACATTGGGTCTGGTCCTAAGAATGCAAAAACAAAACCCATAGCACCCATCAAAAGGCCCTTAAGCAAGTCTTTTCCTGATACTGCTGCAATGATGATAATACCAACAAGAGAAAGCGTGCACTTCTCTGCAGGTCCGAAGGCTAATGTCATTTTTGCAATGAGAGGAGAGAAGAAAATTAAGAATATTTCGGAGCCAAGGCCACCAATCATAGAAGCAATTACTGCTCCGCCAAGAGCCTGACCTGCTAAGCCTTTTTTCGTCATCTTCTGACCATCATCGACAGTTGCAATAGCATTTGGGTTTCCTGGAATACCAAGTAGAATTGCAGGGATAGAAGCGCCACAAACAGCTCCACAATAGACAGCAAGAAGAAGACCAATTCCTGTTGCTGTATCGAGTTGGTATGAAATTGGAATAACAAGAGCAATACCCATTGTTGCCGTAAGTCCAGGGAGAGCACCAAGGATAATACCTAAAACAGATCCAAATGCACACCAAAGGATAGTAGATGCACTTGAAATGAGACTAAGTCCAGTTAAGAAATCACTCATAGATGTATCTCCTTAGAAATTAAGCAAGCCTGGTGCCAAAGCAACTAGGAAGAACTGCTTGAAAATAACATATATTAAAAGAATTGTTGCAAGCGTAATAATTGATGCATTGCTTTCTCTTTTAAAACCTTTCTTTGAAAGTGGCTTTACAACAAATAATGCCAAAAGAACGACAACTAAAAGAACAAAGATTAAGCTTATTACAGCTAGAACAGTATTATTTGCAAAAAAAGAAGAAATGGCGCCATTACGTGCAAGTCTTCCAAGTGTCTTTGATATGAGTCTCATTAGTGTATATACACCACTAGTAGCGGCTACTGTAATAACTCCACCAATTATTGCAGAAAGAGGTTTTCTCTTTTCTCCAATTGTTGTGTAAATATATTCTAATGAATAGAGAAGAACAGAAGAAAGAATGATAAAACCAAAAGTTTTAATCAATAAAACATACAAAATTGTTGCACCAAGAGTAATGAAGAAAAGAGTTAATGTTTCTTTGTTCATTTCCTCACCAGTTGGTTTTTCTTTTAGCGTAATAAACAAAAATCCAACAAGAAGGAAAACTGCAATGATTGTTGGTAAGAGTTTTCCACCTGGATCTCCTCCAACGGTATCTGCAACTAGTGTAGTGCTTTCACTAGAGATGACATAAATTAGATAAAGTGCCGAAATAACTGTCATAACAGCAGGAAGCGGCTTAAATTTTAATTTCATGAGCTAGTCCTAATAAAAAAAAGAATATCCCGGTCAAAGAATGACCGGGAATAAAGTACATTATTCAGCGTACTTGCCCTTAGCAAGACCTGTAGCCTTTAAGATAGGCTTCATTGTCTCTACGAGATCGTTATTGAATGCTTCAAATTCATCAAGCTTTGTGAACTGGTTGAGAATACCATTCTTCTGTAACCAAGACTGGAAAGAATCTGAATAGAAAGCCTTTTCAATTGTGTCAGCAAGCCAAGCTTTAGCTTCTGCTGGAGTATCTTTAGCAGCTGTAATACCTCTGAAACATCCTCCTGGAACCTTTAAGTCAGGATATCCTGCTTCACTAAGTGTTGGAACTTCAGCAAACTCTGTGATAAGAGAGTGTCCATCACCAAGGAATGCGATTGGAAGCATCTGATCGAGGTTTGCAAGAACTTCAGACTGAGAGAAGATACCAACATCACAGTGTCCACCAAGAACAGCAGGAATAAGCTCAGCGCCACCCTTGAAAGATACAACGTTGAAGATGTTGTCTAAAGCAACGTTAAGGCCATATGCAACAACACCTGTTGTAGCTGTAGCACCAGCGTTACCAAGAGTTACTGTGCCTGGGTTAGCCTTTGCATATTCAACAACATCCTTGAGAGACTTGAACTGGCTGTTTCTGTTAACAGCAATCATGAATGGCTCAAGGTCAAGACCACAGATCATATCCATCTTTTCAAAACCATCTGTAAATCCTGTCATTGTTCCACAGATAACGTATGTACCATACATAAGAAGTGTATAACCATCATTCTCTGAATCGATAACATAGTTTGTACCAATACCTGTTGAACCACCAGTAATGTTGTCTATGATGATATTGTTGAAACCAGATACAGCTTTCATTGCTTCAGCAAGCTGTCTTGTCTGTGTGTCTGTACCACCACCTGCGCCCTGTGGGCAGATAATTGTGATTGTCTTTTCTGGATCAGGGAAAGAAGCTGTCTCTTCCTGGAGACCCTGTGCGAAAGTTGCTCCAATAGCGAGGAGTGCAACAAGTGCAATTGCAATAATTTTTTTGGCTATAGTCGTGTTTTGTTGATTTCTGTACCCTAAGCACATGTATAAACTCC
>SAMEA104315422__coassemble_332_pt1 | contig 24612 bp, 25 predicted proteins | sample SAMEA104315422__metabat2_low_PE_015 | metagenome-assembled genome bin SAMEA104315422 (sample SAMEA104315422) | gut metagenome | biome: Monkey gut; feature: monkey-associated habitat; material: faeces | place: China | collected 2013
GAGTTACGAAAGCTTTATTTAACAAATTTAAATTACACTACTGCGAAAACATGGAGAGGGCCTATCTCTGTTAATAATTGGTAAACCGATAAAATAAGAAGAAAAAGCACTTGAAATAAAACTATTTTATTCTATATCATGCCGATAAGTTAGAAAGGGTGAACTTTATATATGTTGTCTTTTGAATGTGATTATAATAATGGAATTGCTCCAAAGATTTTTGAGTTGATGCTTTCAACTAACTATACAAATCAGCCAGGATATGGAGAAGATGAGTACACAAAAGAAGCCATAAATAAAATAAAGGATGCAATTGGTAAAGATGATGCACTTGTTTCTTTTGTTTGTGGAGGAACTCAAGCTAATCAAATAGTTATTTCATCTTTATTAAAGAGCTATGAGGGCGTAATTGGAGCTACTACTTCTCATATAAATACTCATGAAGCTGGTGCTATCGAGTATTCTGGTCATAAAGTTATCGGCATAGATCAAATAAATGGAAAGATTAAGATTGATGCTCTAAGTGCTTACTTGGAAAAATACCACACAGATGAGAGTAAAAATGCAATCGTTTATCCTGGTATGGTATATATATCTCAACCAACAGAACTAGGGACTCTCTACACAAAAAGTGAACTAGAAGAAATAAGAGCTATTTGTGATAAATATAATATGCTTTTATATCTAGATGGAGCACGCCTAGCCTATGGTCTTGTCGCTCCTGATAATGATGTAACTCTATCAGATATTGCATCTCTTTGTTATGCTTTCTATATAGGTGGAACAAAGTGCGGGGCTATTATTGGAGAGGCATTAGTCTTTTCTTCATCTGTTGCTCCGCGTCATTTTGAAGCGATGAAAAAGCAAAGAGGTGGAATGCTTGCAAAGGGGAGACTGCTTGCTGTCCAATTTGATGCTCTTTTTACAAACAATTATTATCATACCATTGGAATAAATGGCATGAAGCGAGCTCTTAGGCTGAAAGAGATTTTTGAAGAGAAAGGCTATGAGTTTGCTTATCCAGTACAGACGAACCAACTCTTTGTCATTATGGAGAATAAGAAAATAGAAGAGCTGAGAAAAAATGTACATTTCTCTCTTTGGGAAAAAATTGATAAAGAGAAGAGCATTGTTCGTTTCTGTACATCTTGGTCAACGCTTGAAGAAGACCTTGAAGAATTAGAAGTTATTCTTTAACTCATTTGAATCCTCTTTTTTAAGAGGATTTTTTCTTCTTAAAAGATCTCATATTTATAACGAAATATTAAGAAAAAGTTAAATGTTAAATATTAGTATTAATGTCGTTTAATTAACAAAATAAGTTGAAATAAAAAAATAACTATTGATAATTGTAAAAAAATTTTTGTAAAATCGATATTTATTTAATTTCTTGTCTGTTAAACAATAATTATTATAAAAAAGCTTCTTTCATGAATAATGAAATATATTTTACATAATTGTAAAATTGTTAAATCTATTTGAAGAACATGTGTCGCTCTGTTAAGATTTTATCAAACTTAGGGCGTTTTTCGCTCTTTTGGGTTCGAAATTGTAAAGGAGAGAACACATGAAAAAATCAATTGTTGTATTGCTTTTAGCGGTTCTAATTTTCTTCCTTGCGCCATCAATGCTTATGGCCAAGATTACTGGTGCAGATCTTAAGACTTATGATTGCCCATTCCTTCTCACATCAGGTGGACAGGGTGCAGGATCAAAGACTCTTAGACTTTTGTTAAACCAGACAAAGAAGTTTAACTATGGTGTAGACGGCGACTTCTTCCTCGAAGATGAGACACCAGCTAGATATAGCTACATCGATAGTGGAAAGTATAAGGCTCTTGTTATCGTTATGTCAGTAACAGAGAAGGGTCTTGGTGCTTCTGGTATCACAATTGAAGACGAAATTGGATTCTTAAAAGAAGTTATTAAGAAGGCTCAGGCTCAGAACATGCCTATCATCGCTGTATCTATGGAAAAGGATGCAAGAAGCAAGATTAGCACAAACGGAAACGAAAGAGTTATCGACACAGTTTGTCCATATGCTGATTGGATTATTTCTCTTACAGACAACAACGCAGATGGAAGATTTACTGCTCTTGGTGAGAAGTACAACATTCCTGTAACACTTGTTGATAAGCCACTTGAACTTGTTAAGGTTCTTCCAAGTATTTTCGTTAAGTAAGTGAGTAGGAGAGAGAAATGTCTGTAACAGCGTTAACCTTTATATTGCTCATCATAATGATTGCTACATTTGTCTTGAGCAGTATTAAGTTAAAATCCCCAGATATCTCAATGGTAGTAGCAGCTATTGTAATTGCCATTATTGGTATGTTTATGTTCCCAGATTTGGGCAGTCCAATTAGATATCTAGTAGAGGGTCTATTTGTAAACCTCGACCTTGCTATGCTCTTTATCGCAGCATCGGTCTTCGTAAATATCTATTCTTACTCTGGAGCTGTAACTACAATTACACGTTCTATCGTACAGAAAGTTAGCAATAAGTGGGTATTAATCACTATCATGGGTGTATTAATGCTTATCCCTGGTGCTTTAACAGGTGCTGGTAGTGTTGCTATCTTCGTCCTCGGTGGTCTTGTTAATACAGTTCTTGAGTCACTCGGAATCTCAAAAAAGAAGAGAACAGTCTTCATCTTCTTCTTTGCTATTCTTTCAGCTGCTGCTCCTCCAATCAACCTTTGGACTATGCTCATGACTGCACAGGCTAACATGCCATATGTTGGCTTCACATGGCTTTTATTAGTTCCAATCTGTATTGCTGGTGCTGTATGTATTATCTTTGTTGGTTGGGGTGCTGTTCCTGAGCCAAAAGAAGAGACACTTAAGAAGCTCCCAGAGAGAACAGAAGGTATGACATGGTGGAGAATTCTTCTTCCTGTCTTAACAATCGTTGTTCTCTTCGTTCTTGCTCTTGTTGCTCCTTGGAATCTTCCAGTTCTTGGTCTTCCTTTGATGTTCGTTATTGCAGCTATCGTTGCTTTACTTTGTAACCCAAAGAAGACAGGACCAAAAGAATATCTTGGCATCCTCGATGACACAATGGAACAGGTTTTCCCTCTCGTTGCTAACGTATTAAGTATTGGTGTTCTTCAGAGCGCAATGGCAGCAACTGGTGTTAGAGGTCTCATTGGTAGTACATTCGTTGGTCTTCCACTTGTACTTATCTATTGTCTCATCCTCGTTATTGGACCAATCTGTCAGGGTTGCTTCAACTACGGTTGTTCTGTTGTTCTTGGTGGACCACTCATCTTCATGTTCAACACACTTGGTATGGACGTTACTGTTATTTGTGCAGCTCTTTCACTTATCTTCCCAATCGGAGACTGTCTACCTCCATCAAGAATCGTTGGTAGATTGGCATGTGAAGAGACAGGCTATAAGGAATCTTACTTATCATTCCTCAAGTTTGCACTTGTTCCAATACTTGCAATTGGCTTAATTGCAGTACTTATGATCGTGAAACCAGTTTGGTTCACATTCTTATACTAAGGAGGATAGAAGATGGTATTTTGGGAAAATTTCATTCATATCCTATATTTCGTAATGGCTGGACTAATTGGTCTAAGTTTCTTGAAGAGTCTCTTTAAGAGAAAAAAGAATGACAATATCGTATTCGATATCATGTACGCTTATTGTCTCATTCCTTTCGTTCTCAGAGTTCTCTACATTAAGTGAGGAATAGGGATATGGCAACAAATAATAAGAGACTAATTCAAAAGATTGTCATTCTTGTAATCATTGCTGTTTTTGCAGTAATTGCTGCTGTACAGTTCTGGCAGTTAAGACATTACAAGGAAACAATTGTCACTTCTCCATATCTCACAGAGGTAAAATGGTTTAGTGATTACGTTCCTTCTTTGAAGGGAACATGGCTTGATACTCCAGTTTTCATTTTTGATAGTGGTGTTGAAGGTGGTACTGTATTTATTAATGGTGGTCCACACCCTTATGAACCAGCTTCTACAATGGCTGCTTACCTCATGATTGAAAACATGGTTGTAGAGAAGGGTAAAGTTATCGTTGTTCCAAGAGCTAACTACTCAGGTTCTACAGAGGGTATGTGTGGAGACGCTTATCCTATGTATTTCCATGTTGATACAGAGTGGGGCCAGGAGCAGTTTAGAATTGGTGATAGATACACCAACCCTCTAGATCAGTGGCCAGATCCATTTACATATATCAACTACCCATCAGGTCAGAACCTTGCTTATCAGGATATCAGAAACCTCAACAGAGTCTATCCTGGTAGAGAAAATGGTACTATTACTGAACGTGCTGGTTATGCTGTTATGGAAATCATCAGAGAGGAAGGCGTCGATATCTCTATCGATATGCACGAAGCTGAAATTCTATACCCTGTAACAAGTACATACGTTGCACCTGCTAAGGTTCTTGATAGAGAACACTTCTTAGAAACAGGCGAGATGAACTATGTTGAACCTGAAAGAAGTAGCTTGGATATCGCAATGATGGCTGCTATGAATATTGACCAGTTCTTTATGAAGTGTGCTTCTTCTCCTAATACTCTTCATGGCTTAAGCCACAGAGAGTGGGCTGACTGGTCAGACTCATTAACATTCCTCATGGAAACACCAGAAATCTTCATCGATAAGATTACTGGACCAAGAACAGAAGCTCTTATGTACGAAGGAAAGGATGAGTTCTTACAGCGTGTTACAGATAAGGGTCTTACATACTTCCCATATGATATGGAGTTTGGTACTCCAATGTGGTACAGAGCTGCTCGTCAGCTTTCTGGTGCTATGGAAATCATTAACTGGGCTGGCATGTTCTACGAAGACTTAGAAGTTATCTGTTCATGGCCACTGTATGAGGATATGGAAGAGCTTGAGAATCAAGGAATCGACTCTGTCGGTTACTTCCTCAAAAATCCTGATGCTCCAGAAAATAAGGATCACAGATTCGTTATTTATCACAAGAGTGTCGAGGCTAATTAATTTATTAATTTTCCGCCTAGTTCTTCTTCAGACTAGGTGGAAGAAATAACCATGCTATAAGCATGTAACAATTAACATGATTCAAAAGGAGTGAATTATGAAGAAGAAAATCGCCATTACAGCTCTACTTATTGTATGTTTTGCTGTACAGAGTGTTTTTGCTTGTTTTATCACTGGCGTTGGTAGACTTGCAACAGCAGACGGTTCAACAATGACATCACATACATGTGATAGTGCTAGCGACGACTTAAGACTTTGGCTCATCCCAAGTATGGCTGAAGGAACAGAGAGAGAAGTTGTAGTAGACGGCAGAAAAGATGCTGACTTTACTAATTTCCCAGAGGTTAAGGACTACGGTGCTCGTGGTATTGTCATGGATACATATACAAATGATAAGGATACTTATCAGTATCTCCATGCTATGTACTCTTTTGCTAACGAAAAGGGTCTTACAATGAACGAGTCAACATGTGGTTGGACAAAGGCTCAGAGAGAAGTCCTTGCAGCTTACGAAGGTATTTGGGATTGTTATATGCTCCAGGATGCTGCTCTTGAAAACTGTGCTACAGCTGAAGAAGCAGTTGTATTCATGGGCGACAAGATTACACAGCAGGGTTGGAATGGTTGGCCAGAATGTATTTGTATCGCTGATGGTAAGGACGTTTGGGTCTTTGAGGCATATGGCGGAAATATGTGGTGTGCATTTAAGCTCCCTGAAGATGCATTCTTCTTCTGTGCTAACAGATGTAGAATTGATTTCTGGGAAGAAGATAGTGCAACATACCGCTCTGCTCCAAACATGAAGGAATTTGCTGTTGCTAATAACCTTTGGGATGGAAATGGTGACTTCAGACCATGCCAGGTTTTCGCTGCAGGTAACTATTCTTTTAGCTGTGTTGGTAGAGAATGGAGAGTCCTCGTTACACTTCCAAGTGATTACACAGAAGCTGTAATTGGTAAGGACGAACTTGCATATTGCGAGACTCCAGATGATACATTCCCTCTCTATTACACACCATATGAGAAGGTAAGTGTTTCTACAATTGCTAGAATTTGTTCTGATAACTATGAAGGAACAAAGTATGATGGAACAAAGTCTGCTTATGCAGGTATTCATGGCAACGTTCTTTCTGTTCCTTATCAGTACAGACCAACTAACGTTCCACAGTGCACATACTTCCAGATTTCAAACGTTAAAGCATGGCTTCCTGAAGAAGCAAGATGTCTTGTTTGGTTTGGATGGGGTGCTCCAAGTACAACATATCTCACACCAGTATTCGCATCTCAGACAGAACTTGCTCCACACTTTGGTAGAGGAACAAGATATGAGTACGATCCACAGTCTGGTTGGTGGAACGAAGCTCTTGTTCAGACAGCTGCAACACTCAACTATGCAGATGCAATTGAAGTTATTAAGAGCGTAAGAGATCCAAGAATGGAAGCTCAGTTTGAAGCTACATTTGCTGTACAGAACAAGGCTGCAAAGATGATCAAGAATGGACAGAGAGATGAAGCTATCGACATGCTCACAAAGTATGCTAACGATCAGGCTACTATGTGGTTCAACCTCTATGGTGAACTTTCTGAACAGCTTGTTGCTAGATATGTTGTTGGTAGAGTCAACATGAAGTCTAGCCCAGCTCTCCATGCTGATTGGTGGAAGGAAGTTGTTACAGCAGTTTCAAACGTTGTTGTAGAGTAATCGAAAGTTGGTGTGTGGCCGTGTGCCACATACCTATAAGGAATATATGTTCCTTTAGGAGTTAAGAATAATGAAAAACGTAAAATTCATTTCTATACTTTTAGTTCTTGTTTTAGCCCTTTCTCTTATGGGTTGTACAACACAGTGGAAGAAGGCAGAAGGATTAAAAGCTGAAGCTACATATAGTCTCGTTGGTTACGATTTTAAATATGTTCTCGATGGTAACGAGATTACATTTAATTATGTTGATGCAGCATCTGATGACGAACTTGTCTTAATTGGAGAGACTTTAATGTCTATCCTTCCTCAGGCTGTTAGCTATGAGGTTGTTGAGGCTGGTTCTATGGTCCTCAAGACAAAGGCTGCTTTAACAGAAGCTCAGTTCAACACATTTGTTGAGAAAACAAATGCTTTAATCTACGACACTATTTATTGTTAATACTTAGGCACCACATTGCGGGTGCCTTTTTGAATTATTCCTTTCTTTAAGAAGTAGGGAATAATTGAAATCTTACACGTGTGAGAAATGATAATCATCTAAGGATGAAAAGGAGAAGGAAATGAAAAAAACAATCACAATTCTTTTAGTGGTTCTTTTTCTCGTAGCTCAGAGCCTCGCTGCTTGTACTATTTTTGCAATCGGAAAAAAAGCAACAGCTGATGGATCTACAATGAGTACACATTCTTGTGACTCAACTTCAGATGACCTCAGAGTTTGGCTTATTCCAAGTATGGAAGCTGGTACTGAACGTGACATCGTACTTAACGGTAGAGAAGGAGCTGATTATTCACAGTTCCCAGAGGTTAAGGACTATGGCGAAGGTGGAATGGTTCTTGGAACATATACCCCAGAAAAAGCTACAAACAGATATATTCATGCTATGTATTCATTCATGAATGACAAGGGCTTAGCAATGGGCGAAAGCACATGTTCATATGATAGAAATAGTGATCAGGGAAAGCTTGTTAAGGCTGCATTTGCAGGAAAAGAAGGTATTGTTGACTGCTACATGCTCCAGGATTTAGCTCTTGAGAACTGTTCAACAGCTAGAGAAGCTGTAGAGTTTATGGGCAAAATCGTTGAAGAGTATGGTTGGAATGGTTCTGCTGAATGTATCGATATCTGTGACGGAACAGAAGCATGGGTATTCGAAGTTTATGGCGGAAATATTTGGGTTGCAGCAAGAGTTCCAGATGACTCTATCTTCGTTGCAGCTAACAGAGCAAGAATCAATTTCTTCGTAGAAAATGACCCAGATAACTATCAGTATGCAGCAGGCATTAAAGAATTTGCTATTGAGAATGGACTTTGGGACGGACAGGGCGATTTTATTCCTTGCTTTACATTTGCTCCATATCCATATAGACCATATTCTACAAGAAGAGAATGGGTTGCTATGATGACTCTCAATCCAACTCTCAACCTTGATCCAGAAGAAAAAGATACAGACCGCAACTGGCCATGCTTTGTTAAGCCTTTAAACCCAGTTTCTGTCCAGGATATTTTTGATCTCTATGGTAACTACTATCAGGGAACAGAGTATGATGTTACAAAGTCAATTTGGGGTGGTCAGTTCGGAGATCCATTAAACCCAGCTCAGGACTTCACTCAGAGAGCTATCAATAGCTACAGATGTACATATCTCCAGATTGCTAACGTTAAGTCTTGGCTCCCAGCAGAAGCTAGATGTCTCGTTTGGTTCGGATGGGGTGCTCAGAGCGTTACATACCTCACACCATTATTTGGTTCACAGCTTTCACTTCCTGAACACTTTGGTCGTGGATTCAGAAACGAATATGATGAAAATTCTGGTTGGTGGAACAACCTTCTTGTTCAGCAGCTTGCTAGAATCAACTACACAGCAGCTATTGAAGATGTCAGAGCAGCAAGAGATGACAAGATGGCAGATCAGTTTGATGTTACATTTGCTATCCAGAACCAGGCTGCAAAGATGATTAAGAATGGTGATAAAGAAGGTGCTATTGAACTTCTAACTGACTATTCAACACAGCAGGCTAATATGTGGTTCGACACATATGCTGATCTTGCTAAGACACTTCTTTCTAACTACATGTTAGGTGCTGATCATGGAAATACTTGGGGACTCGAGTATACAGATTTCTGGAATGATCTCTCTAAGTCAGAATGGGGACAGTACAAATAAGGATTCGTGAAAATGAAGAAAACAATTAAAACTATATCTGTATTACTAGTAGTACTTCTTGTTGCTATTGAGAGTGTTGCTGCTTGTACAATTTTTGCTGTAGGAAGATTAGCTAGCGCTGATGGTTCTACAATGATTAGCCACACATGTGACTCAAACAGTGATGATGTTAGAATTTGGCTCATTCCAAGCATGGAAGAGGGCAGTGAAAGAGATGTAGTTCTTAATGGACGTAAGGGTGCTGATTATTCTCAGTTCCCAGAAGTTAAGGATTACGGTGTAAATGGCATGGTGCTTTCTTCTTATGTTAATGAGAAGGCTACTAATCAGTACATTCATGGTATGTATTCATTCATGAATGACAAGGGTTTAGCTATGGGCGAAAGCACATGTAGCAGAATCCGTTCTGGTGCTCAGGCTGATGCTTTAAAGGCTTTCTATGGCCAGACAGAAGGTATCTGGGACTGCTATATGCTTCAGGATGCTGCTCTTGAAAATTGTTCAACAGCTAGTGAAGCTGTAGATTTCATGGGCCAGAAGGTTGAAGAAGAAGGTTGGTCTGGTGCTGCTGAATGTATCAACATTACAGATGGTACAGATACATGGATCTTCGAAGTCTATGGTGGAAATGTTTGGGTTGCAATGCGTGTTCCTGAGAATGCTGTATTCGTAGCTGCAAACAGAGCAAGAATTGATTACCTTGTTGAGAACGATCCAAGTGTTTGTCGTTACAGCAAGAACATCAAAGAAATTGCTTTAGCTAATGGACTTTGGGATGGAGTTAGCGAATTCCAGCCAAATAACGTATTTGCTCCAAACAAGGAAGACAACATGGGTTGTACACTTCGTGAATGGAGAGCAATTACTCTTCTTAACCCAGAAGAATATAGCTCCCTCGATCCATTTGGCGATGCAGATGAGTATCCACTCTTTGTTGTTCCATCTAGTCCTGTAAGTGTTGATACTATCCACAAGCTTTCTTCTGATTACTATCAGGGAACACAGTTCGACCTTTCTAGAAGTGTTGATTCTGGTGACTTTGGTAATCCACTTAGCAACTACAACAACTCTCTTAAGAGAGCAACTAAAGAAGGTGTTGCAAGACCAATCAATATGTTCAGATGTACATACATCCAGATTGCTAACGTAAAAGCATGGCTTCCAGAAGAAGCAAGATGTCTCGTTTGGCTCGGATGGGGTGCTCCAAGCACAACATATCTAACACCAGTATTTGCTTCTCAGCTCTCACTTCCTGAATTCTTCGGTCGTGGTGTCAGAGGCGAATTCGATGAGAATTCTGGTTTCTGGAATACTGTTCTTGTTCAGCAGCTTGCTACTATTAATTACAATTCAGCAATTGAAGATATTAAGGCAGCACGTGACGAAAAGATGGCTAAGATTTATAAGAGCACAGCTATTGCTCAGGAAGTTGCAGCTTCAATGATTGAAGTTGGACAGAAAGATAAGGCTGTTAAGTATCTTACAACTTATGCTTCTGAAGTTGCTAACAACTGGTTCGATACATACAAGGAACTTGGTAATCTCCTCAAGGCTAAGTATATGTTCGGTAACGTTAGCATGAAGGTTCCTGCTCGCTCTGATTGGTGGAAGAATATCGTTTTTGATAGCATTTCTAATAACATGAAACCAGAAAATTAATAGAACGGAGTAAAATATGAGAAAAACAAAAATTATTGCACTTTTAATTGCAACACTTATGATTGTTTCTCTATTAGGCTGTTCAACTGTTAAGAATATGGGCGAAAGTTTCCAGAGTGAAAGAGATTATAGCTTAGTTGGCTATGATTATCGTTTCATCCTCGATGGCAACACAGTTACTTTCAAGTATATTGATGTTGTTTCTGATTCAGAAATTGAGCTTATTGGTACAACACTTGTATCTTTAAATTCTCAATTCAAGAGTTTTGATAATCCAAAGGCTGGAACAATCACTCTAAGCGCTAAGAGAAATCTTACACTTGATGAGTTTAATAGTTTTGTAGATCAGACTGAAGCTTTGATTTATGACACAATTTATTAATTGAATAGACTGGAGAGTGGGTTGCCATTCTCCAGTTTACTTAGACTTAATATTTTTACGATTTCTTTACAATCTTTAATCATCTATTGCTTTTACTTATTCTTCTTTTGGGTCTATTATTGATTCTATAACCTAGGAGGAAATAAGAAGGGTAATGAGAAAGGTTTCTGTAAAAAAACTCAGTATCTTTGTTTTGGTCGTTTTATGGGCTTTTCTGTTTCCTCTGTCTCTTTCGGCAAAAGTTCAAGGTTCTCCGCTAAAGAGTTACGAGGGTCCTTTCCTGCTAACTAGTGGTGGCCAAGGGCCAGGAAGTAAGATGTTACGTTTACTTCTTGTTAACTCTGGAAACTTTAAACTTGGAACTGACTTCTATTTGGAGGATGAGCCAAGTCCAAGACTAGAAGAGTTAAAGAGTGGTAAATATAAAACACTTGTTATCGTAATAGGTGTTACAGATAAAGGTCTTGGAGCAAGTGGTATTACGCTTCGTGACGAACTGAATAATCTAAAAGATTTGATAACGATTGCTAATAGTATGGATATACCAATTATTGCTATCTATCTAGAAAACTATCGTGATCAAATTGATGAGCTATACACTTCAACAGATATGGTTATAGACTTAGTTTGTCCATATGCCCAGTGGCTTATATGTAAAAAAGATATCAGCTCACGTGGTAGATTTATATCAATTGCCAATGAGAACAAAATTCCACTATCAAAGGTAGATTCGGTACAAGAACTTGTAAAAGTGTGGCCTAGTATTTTTCCTTTATAGTTATGATAGTTTCATTTATTCTCTTTTTTATCCTTTTATTCCTAGGCTTTTGGGAATCTTATAGTCATAAAAAAAGAGTAGAAAAAATTAAAATACGTATTTTAGTTAATGGCACAAGAGGAAAGACTACCGTTAGTAGAGTTTTAGTTGCTGCTCTAAATAGGGCAGGTATTAAAACAATGGGAAGAACAACAGGTAGTGAAGCTGTTATTATTACTCCTTCCTTAGAAACAGAGAAAATTGTTAGAAAAAGGAAAGCAAATATTCTAGAGATGAAAGACTTCTTTCGTCGAGCAGCGAAAGAGGAGTGTGAGTGTGTTGTCGTTGAATGTATGGCGCTCTTTCCTGAAAACCAACTAACAATGGCTACATCTCTAGTTAAACCAACTATTGTTGTTATCACAAATTCATACATCGACCATATAGCGGAGATGGGAAGAAAGAGGGAAGACACAGTTTATGCACTCTCTCTATCTGTTCCTAAAAACGCTTCTTTATATACACTTGAATCAGACTACGATTCTCTTCCTAATAAGGTTATTCATCCAAAAGAAGTTTTATCTGTTCCTCAAACCTCTTTCCCCTTGCACAAAGATTCTTGGCGAATAAGTAAAGCACTTTTAAATGATTTAGGTTTAAGCGATGAGCTTATTATCTCGTCTTTACCTACTATCATTCCAGATGTAGGAATGATGGATAGGATAGTCTCTTCTTCTGGTTCGATTTTCTATCCATATTTCAGTGTCAACGATGAAGAATGTATGGAAAGAAATCTCCGTGAAATAAGGGAAAAAGAAGGAGATAAGATAATTGCTATCATCTTCAATAACAGAGAAGACAGGGAATATAGAATTGAACTTATGAGAGATATTCTCAAGAAAGACAATACTATCGCTGATTGTATCTATGTAATTGGAGACTATCCAAGAATAGTTGTTAGAGCACTAAGAAAATATATTTCTATTGAGGCAATCGATATTAACGCTATGTATAAAAAAATTGAAGAAGAAAAAGATATGGTATTTGTTGGACTAGGTAATATTAAGGGAAGCGGAGAAGAGCTCATTGCGCTCTTTACAGAGGAGGGAAAGTGATGCTTTATTCATCTGTTGCTTTAAGTATTATCTTAAGTTTTATTAGTACTGAGTTTGTTGGTGTACTTACCGGTGGTATGATAAGCTCTGGTTACTTAGCTTATTATTTCAATTCGCCAACTAGAATTATTTCAACTCTTCTTGTTGCTATTCTTATTACTTTGGCAATAAAAGGCTTAAAGAACTTTTTGATTCTTTATGGACGAAGACGCTTTATGCTTTCTGTTTTGTTATCAATATTCTTTGTCTATTTATTCCAAAAATTGTATTTCTATCTCTCATCTTTTAATGTTGATTTGAGAATAATTGGATATATAATTCCTGGTTTGATTGCCAACGACATGGAGAAACAAGGAATAGTAAAGACTATTCTTTCTTTACTGGCTATTAGTTCGATTATTTATTTGGTGACGCTATTTATAAAATGAAAAAAAGACTTTTTATTAGACCTATATTTGCTATTCTTTTAGTTGTTATTGCTCTTTTGGGTGTATTGGTAGTTGTTTTATCGGCAACAAAAAATGCTGATGATTTTGACAAGGAACAGAAAGATGCTGTTGTTTTAATGGAAGAAGCTGAAAAGTATTTAAAAGAAGAGATTCTCTCTCGTGGTATTGAGATTGAAGAAGAAGATTTGAATAAGACAGCAATCCTTGGACCTGAGTTTACAGAACTAACATCAACTCCAGGTGAAGTAGGGGCAAAGAGAAGCGTTCTTAATCCATATTTTGCTGCAGCAATGATTAGATATTTTAGAGAAGCTGGCTTAAAGCATGGCGACAAAATTGCTATTAGTACATCAGGCTCTTTCCCAGGTCTTGTCATTGCAACGCTTACAGCTAGCAAGGTATATGGACTAGATGTCTATTTAACGGCTAGCGTTGGTGCTTCAATGCATGGTGCAACACGTGTTGAATATAATATTTTCGATATCATCAAGGCCCTGAGAGATGGTGGCTTTGCCTCTTACAACCTCGTAGGTGTTTCATGTGGTAGCAAGAATGATATGGGTGGAAGTGTTCTTGAGGGAATTTTGTATGAAGGTACACCAGAGCTATCATATGAGCTATGTAAAGAGGCCTCTATTTGGAGTGGTGCAGAGATTATCCACTATGAAAATTTAGCTGATAGTATTCGCCGACATTTGGAACTTTTGGGAGAAGATGTGAAGATGTTTATTAATATCGGAGGAGCTTCTGTTAATAGTGGCACCTCTGCATATACTCTAGACTTCCCTCAAGGCCTTGTTCTTGATCCCCCAAAAATCCCTGAGGGAGATAATATAGGTCTAAACTATGAGTACGCTAAGAGAGGTATCCCAGTACTAAATCTCTTGAATGTTAAGAAATTGTGCCAAGATAACTCTATTAGTTTCGACCCATTTCCTCTTCCAAAGGCTGAAGACTATGCTTCATATACTCAACCTGTCTATTCTAAGACTTTAATTGCAGTATTTGTGTCTTTATTCTTTATAACACTAGTAATTGCTATTATAGATTCAAAGAGGAGAGATTCTATTCGATAGAAGTGTAGAGCATAGTTACATCTCCACCACAAATCATATTCAAATCGCCTTTTGCTGAGAGATTGTAGCTAATTATTTTGCTCTTTTCCTTGTTTTCAGCCATTCTCTTACATTCAAGTTCTGTCTCTTTTTCGATTCTTCCACCTCCGACAGTTCCATAGAACTTGTCTTCTTCTATTGAATAGAATAATTCGGAGCCAACTGAACGAGGGGCAGAGCCTGTTTTTTCAATTATTCTTGCTACAACTCCCTTCTTATTTTGTACGCTAGAGAGGTAGTCTTTGCTAAATGTAACAGTATTTTTAGTCGTTCTAAAGACAGAGATAATCTCTCCTAGTATAGAGACTGCTATCTCTTCAGGTGTTACAGCACCAATTTTAAGACCAATTGGAGCATGAACTTCTTTTATCTTTTCTTCGCTGTAGCCATCATTAATTAATGAGTTAAATGTCTGGCTTACCTTTCCTTTGCTTCCTATCATTCCAAGATAGCTAAAAGGTTTGTTTATAGCCCACATAAGGGCTTCTTTGTCGTAAGCATGGCCGTGAGTCATAATAACAAAGTATGGCCTAAAGAACTCTCTATCTTCTTTGAAAAAGTCTTCATACTTCATTCTTATGATTTCGGCATTAGGAAAGCGAGTCTTGTTAGCTGTTTCTTCTCTTTCATCTATAACAGTAAAAGCCATGGAAAGTAACTCGGACATATCATAAAGGGCTTTAGATACATGACCAGCGCCAAAAACAACAAGATGTGGCTCTGCTTTAATCATTTCCTCTTTGCTATCCTCTCCTAGCTCTCCACCTGTTGAGAATATAACGCGGCCATTCTGCATAAGAGCTGTTTCTTTTCCGTCTACTGATGTTAGACGCTTTATATCGCCATTTTTTAGTGCATTAAATAAAATAGAGTAGTATTCACTTTTCATATATTATCTCCTTTAAAAGATAGAGTGTCTTTTCAATTTCATCTTTAGTTGTAAATGCAGAAGGGGAGAAGCGCAGCGTGCCATTAAAAAATGTCCCAATAGCTTGGTGACAAAGTGGCGCACAGTGTAGACCAATTCTTGTCTCAATTTCTCCTCTCTTTAGTAGTTCACTTGAAATATATGATAGGTCAAATTTGGAACAAACGATAGAAACTACATTAGTTCTTTCTCCCTCAAGAGGACCTTTTATTTCAATTCCATCAAGCTTAAGTAATCCATCTATTAGTAATTCTGTATTTGCTTTTAACTTATCTTTCAATTCAGAAAGGTTAGCTAAGCTATAGCCCATAGCAGCATTTAGACCAATAAGACCTAGTGTGTTTTCAGTTCCTGCTTCAAATTTATCTGGAAGAAAAGATGGCATAGTAAGCTTATCACTCTCACTTCCTGTTCCTCCATAGATAAGAGGTTCAACCTTTTCTGCTATCTCTTTTCTAAAGAGAACGCCTCCTGTTCCTTCTGGCCCCAAAAAGCCTTTGTGTCCAGTAAAACAAACACCGCTGATATTATATTTGTCCATATCGATCGGAACGTAAGGGGAAGCCTGGGCGCTGTCAATAAAGAGCATAAGGGAATGTTTATGTGTCCATTCAGCAATTAGATCTAAGTCGAATATTGCTCCTGTAACATTACTTGCCTTTGTCATTATTACAGCTTTTGTATTTGGCCTTAGAAGACTATCGAGTGTTGAATAATCGTTATAGTAACCATTATATCCCATTATTGAATACTCGATATTATTCCCACATAAAGCTCTCATTACAGCATTATGTTCAAAGTGAGAAACTATTACATGGTCCTTGGGGGTAAAAAGCCCATGAATTACTAAGTTTAAAGCCTCCGTTACATTCTTTGTGAATGCAATTGATTCGGGTGAATAATAAGAGTATAGTGTGCAAATTTTTTCTCTAAGGCCAAATATCTTTTCAAATAGAGAGAAGGAGAGAGCGCTTTCTGTTCTATTAGGATTAACTATTCCATCTTCTATATATGAGCAAATAGCTTCTTTCATTCCCTTTGCTTTTGGCATAGAGGTTGCTGCATTATCAAGATAAATTCTAGCCATAGTTAGATATTAGCATAGAAAGAAGCGCTATGTAACGTTGTCATTGTACTTTTAAATGTATTATGGCATAATATTCGCGGAGGATTTTAAGATGAAAATTTCAAAAGAACAAAGGAATTTAGCTATTGCTGGCCTTGTTGTTGGCGCATTAGCTGTAATCCTTACTGCCTTTGGAAATCCTAAGAATATGGGATTTTGTATTGCTTGCTTTGTTCGTGATACAGCAGGCGCATTAAAGCTACACAATGCTGGGGTTGTGCAATATGTAAGGCCTGAAATAATTGGCATTGTGCTTGGCTCATTTATTATTTCATTAATTAAGGGCGAATTTAAGCCTCGTGGTGGATCTAGTCCATTTACAAGATTTATTCTTGGTTTCTTTGTAATGGTAGGCGCGCTATCATTCTTAGGTTGTCCTCTTAGAATGGTATTACGTCTTGCAGGTGGAGACTTAAATGCATTAGTTGCGCTCTTTGGATTTATTGGAGGAGTAGGAGTAGGTTGTATATTCCTCAATAGAGGCTTCTCTCTTGGTCGTGCTTACAAAGAAAAGACAGTTGAGGGAGTTGCATTCCCATCTGTCACAATTATTCTTTTCTTGCTCTTTGTTTGCATTCCTTCAATCTTTGCATTTAGCGAAAAAGGACCAGGAAGCATGCATGCTCCAATTATAATGTCTCTTGCTGCTGGCTTGATTGTTGGTGTTTTAGCTCAGAGAACAAGACTATGTATGGCTGGTGGAATTAGAGATGTCTTTTTACTTAATGATTGGACTCTTTTAATTGGAAGCGCATCAATCTTTGTTGCAACTCTTGTAGGTAACTTAATTACAGGTAACTTCCACCTTGGCTTCTCAGGTCAGCCAGTAAGTCAGACAAATTGGCTTTGGAACTTTTTAGGCATGCTCCTTGTAGGACTTGCGTCCGTTCTTCTTGGAGGATGCCCACTAAGACAACTAATTATGGCAGGTGAAGGTTCTTCTGATAGTGCTATTACAGTATTAGGCTTATTAGTTGGCGCTGCTTTTGTTCATAACTTCTCACTTGCAGGAAATGCGACCGAAAATGGTCCAAATGGATATGGTAAGGCTGCTGTTATTATCGGAATCGTAATTGCTTTAGCTATTGCTTATTTCAATTCTAGAAATGGAGAGGACAAATGAAAGAGATAGATTGCAGAGGTTTAAGCTGTCCAGAACCAGTTATTAATACAAAAAGAGCTCTAAAAGAGAATAAAGATGGAGTAGCTGTTCTTGTTGATAATAGAGTTCCTTTAGAAAATGTTTTACGTTTTGCATCTGCTATGGGCTATAATAGTTCTTACACAGAGAAGGACGGAGAGTGGACAATAACAATCAAGAAATAAATGAATACTGTGCAACGTTCCATAATCACTATGGGGCGTTGCTTTTTAAAAAGAGACTAGGGGAAAACTGTAGTCTAAAGCCCGTGCCAAGGGTGTTATCTTCATCATGCGGTACGGCTGCTTTTTTTACGCTTCCATTTACTAAAGATATGATATCTGAAGAGTTGGAAGCTGTTTATGTTAAAGAAGGCGATAGCTATAGGAGAATATATGAAAAAGAGTAATGTGAAGCTAACAAGCATGGTAAAAACAAGTGGATGTGCTGCTAAACTTCCACCGGCTTTATTGCATTCTGTTATAGATAATCTACCTCTAATGAAGAGCCCACGTCTCCTTAAAGGCTTTGAAAGTGCAGATGATGCTCTTGTCTATTCTGTTACAGATGATATTGTTTCTGTTCAAACTGTAGATTTCTTTCCTCCAATGGTTGATGATCCATTCACTTTTGGCGAAATTGCTGCAGCCAACGCTCTTTCAGATATCTACGCAATGGGAGGAGAGCCCAATGTTGCGATGAATCTTCTTTGTTTTCCATCATGCTTGGATTTAAGCATAATGGATCAGATTTTAAGAGGTGGCATAGAGAAGGTTAAAGAAGCCGGTGCTGTTATTGCTGGTGGTCATACTATATCTGATCCAACGCCAAAGTATGGCCTATGCGTAACGTCATTCATGAAAAAGGATGATATATGGAGTAATACAGGAGCAAAAAATGGCGATGTCGTTGTACTTACAAAGGCACTAGGTGTTGGCATTATTAATACTGCTGCTAAGGGCGGAGAAGCAACAGAAGAGGCTTTTAATGAAGCTGTGAAGTCGATGACTACACTTAACAAAAAGGCAAGAGACTATGCACGTTCTCTTTCTGTCCATGCTGCAACAGATGTTACAGGATTTTCTCTTCTTGGACACTCAAACGAGGTTGCTCTTGGCTCTAACGTTACTATTGAGATAGATTCATCCTCACTTCCTATTTTGCCCGAAGCTTTAGAGCTTGCGCGCTTTGGCTTTTTGCCTGAAGGTATGTACAATAATCTTGATTATTGTGCTCCTTATATCTCTTTTGCACCAAGCATCAAGCAAAATATGAAAGACCTCTGTCTTGATCCCCAGACTAGTGGTGGCCTTTTGCTATTCATGAGCAAAGACGATGCGACTACATTTGTCTCTAGAATGGATGACAAATATACATCTGTAATAGGAGAAGTTAAAGAAAAAGGCGAGTGGAGTGTAGTTGTAAAATAAGAATTGCAACTATTTGCAACAAAATGCAACAATTTTTCTTGCGTCCTTCTATCTTTAATGATAGATTGTTTGTGAACCCAAATAAATGGAGGGCCAAAAATGGCTAAGAAAACAAAATCCGAGATCAAAAATAGGATAGCAAAACTCAGAAATCTCGAGTTTAGTAAGATGTATCAGAATGATTTTTATCTTACTTGGGATAAGACAGATGATGAAATCGCAGCAGTATTTGAAGTTGCAGAGATTCTAAGAGGACTTAGAGAAAACAACATCTCAACAAGAGTATTTGACTCAGGCCTCGGCATCTCCGTATTCCGCGACAACTCTACAAGAACAAGATTCTCATTTGCATCTGCATGTAATCTTTTAGGTCTTGAAGTTCAGGACTTAGATGAAAAGAAGAGCCAGATTGCACATGGTGAAACAGTTAGAGAAACAGCAAACATGATTTCTTTCATGGCTGACATCATCGGAATTAGAGACGATATGTATATTGGCAAGGGCCATACATATCAGAAGACAGTTGCTGAGAGCGTACAGGAAGGATATGACAAGGGTATTCTCGAGCAGAGACCAACTATCGTTAACCTTCAGTGTGATATTGACCACCCAACACAGACAATGGCAGATATGCTAAGTGTTATTAACTACTTTGGTGGTGTTGAAAACCTTAAGGGCAAGAAGGTTGCTATGACATGGGCATATTCTCCTTCTTATGGAAAGCCATTAAGCGTTCCTCAGGGTGTTATCGGACTCTTTACAAGATTTGGCATGGATGTTGTTCTTGCTCATCCAGAAGGCTATGATATCATGCCAGAATGTGAAAAGGTTGCTAAGGCTAACGCAAAGAAGACTGGTGGTTCATTCAAGAAGGTTAAGACAATGGAAGAAGCATTCAAGGATGCAGATATTGTTTATCCAAAGTCTTGGGCTCCATTTGCAGTTATGGAAGAGAGAACAAAGCTTGTTGAAGAAGGAAAGCTTGATGAGCTTGATGCTCTTGAAAAGAAGTGCTTAGAGAACAACGCTAAGTTCAAGAATTGGACATGCTCTGAAGAGATGATGGCTAAGACAAAGAACGGAAAGGCTCTCTATCTCCATTGCTTACCAGCAGACATCACAGGTGTTTCTTGTAAGGAAGGCGAAGTAGACGCTTCTGTATTCGATAGATATATCGAGCCACTCTATAAGCAGGCTTCTTATAAGCCATATGTTATCGCTGCTATGATCGTTCTTGAAAGATTCAAGGATCCAGCAAATCTCTTAGAGAAGCTTCTTAACGAAGGCGAAGAAAGAGTTAAGTCAGATAACTAATAAGCTAAACTTTTAAGCTAAAAGGCTGTTGCAAGCGTGAAGAACGTAAGTAGCAGCTTTTTTTATTCCAAAATCTAAGTAATCACACAAAGTGTTTAAGAATTATCTTAGCTCTAATCATTTAGTTAGTTTTTTCATCTAATCTCTTATTTTTCTTTCATTTTTTCTCTGACATTTTCTCACTTTTTTTCGCTTAAGAAATATAGGAGAAAAATATATGAAGAAAAATTTTGAACGAAATGTTAAACACAACGTTAAAGACAGTCTATTCTCTTACCTAGTTGGAACAGGTGACTCTTTAAAGAAAATCTATCTCTCTCTTCATCCAGAAGACACCACAGTTAAAGATAGTGATTTGACTCTTAAAGAGATGTCTAGTGTCTTTACTACAGGAATCTACAATGACCTATACTTTACAGTAAGAGGAAAGACAATAATATTTTTAGAGGTTCAATCAACTTGGTCAGATAATATTCTATTAAGGTTTCTTCGCTATTATGCAGAGGAGTTACCAAAGATGATTGATAACTACTTAGTACTGCAGTATAGAAGTAAGACGATAGAGAGTTTAATAGCACCAGAGTTTTTCTTGCTGTATACAGGAAAGGACAAGAGGAGAGAGAAAGAATTAGAGCTAAGTAAGATATTCTTTTCAGAGCGAGACAGTCTTAACTTAAAAGTAAAAGTCTTAACGAAAGATAATGCTGATGGTATATTAAAGGAGTATACAGAGTTCTGTCTTATACTAGATGAAGAGAGGCAAAAGAGCGAAACAAAGGAAGAGGCCATAGTAAATACGATAGAGAAAGCAAAAGAGAGAGGGCTTCTGAGAGAGTTTCTAAAGAATAGAGAGATAGAGGTAATGGAGATGATGGCAGAAGATATTCTTTGGGAGATCGAATTCAATCGCTATATAGAGAACCAAAAGAGAGAAGGCATTGATGAGGGAAAGGTTATTGGCGAAAAGAGTGGTCTCGAAAAAGGAATAGCACTTGGTAAAAAAGATGGCCTCGAAGAAGGAAAACTTGATACTCTCCTTTCTCTTGTTAAAGAAGGACTTCTGCCATTAGATAAGGCTGTCCAAAAGTCTGGATTATCAAAAGAAGGATTTGAAGAAAAACTAAAAAAACTGTAGTTAAGATTTCTTAAGTTAGAATGGATGTTTCAAAGTCAGTATTACTTTATAGGCTTTGAGACATCTTTTTTTGTTATTAACTTTTCTTTTATAAAAAAAATCGTTATCTTTTTCCTTGCACGAAGGAGGCGAGATAATGAAGAAAATAATCATCATCGCTTTAGTTGCTATCCTTGCGATAGTTATCGTTTTTAATTGCTTCTCATCGGTTGGAACAACTGAAAGGGGTATTGTTGTAACCTTTGGAAAGCCAGGAACTGAGGTATTGAACCCAGGTTTGCATTTTACAATTCCATTTGCTCAAACAATTAAAAAGTATTCTCTAGCACCAATTAACTATGAAATAGATTTCTCTATTGGTTCTGATGGCGCTGTTACGAATGATATGCAGACAGTTGGCTTAACAGCAGATGTTTTCTGGAAGTATGATGAAGATAAGCTATATGATGCTGTTACTAAATATACAGAGTCTTCTTTGCGCAGTGCCATTGAAAAGACAATGCTTGCTTCTGTAAAGGAATCTGTTGGTAAGTACACTATATATGAGATTGTAGAAAACCAGGAAAAGATTAGCCAAGAAATTTCAACATCCTTAACTAAAAAGATGAGTAGCTATCCAATTGAGATTACTCAAATAGCAATCTCTAACTGGGATTGGAGTCCAGCTTTTGATGAACAAATTGCTGAAACAATGAAGACAACACAGCAAGTAAAGATTGCTGAGCAGGAATTACAAATTACGCAACAAGAGGCTCAAAAGCAGATTAAGGAAGCACAGGCTGAGCAAGAAGCTATTATCATAAAAGCGAATGCAGAAAAAGAGAAATTGCTATTAGAAGCTGAAACAAAGTTGGAAGTTGCTAAGCTTGAAGCTGAGGCTCAGAAAGTAAAGGCTGATGCAGAAGCTTACTACAATGAAAAGATCAGTGAGAACTTAGAAGTTGAACTTCAGTTAAGAAAGCTCGAAGTAGAATCTGAAAGAATAAATAAATGGAATGGCCAGTATGTTTCTACATATCAATATGGGCCAATTCCAGTAACAAGTGGTTCTCTTTTAGGACCTGAAACTAACTAAGAATATGCCTTCCTGCGGGAGGGCATTTTTAATGCAATTCATTGACAAAAAAAGAGATAGAAATATACTGAAATATGTGATTTGAACAAGGAAATGACATGCCTCCTAAACCAAAATTTACAAGAGAAGAAGTCGTTAATAAAGCTATAGATTTTATTCGCCAGTATGGAATAGATGAGCTAACAACAAGGGCTTTGGGCGAATATATGGGCTCGTCTGCTCGTCCAATTTTTACTCTTTTTAAAAATATGGATGAATTACTTAGTGAAGTAAAAAAACAAGTATACGAATTATTTAATTCATATAAAGAAAAGACAGACAGTAATGAACCACTCTTTAAAAGGGCTGGCATGCAAATGGTTCTCTTTGGTAAGTATGAAAAGAGGCTATACCAACTACTATATATGCACGAGAATAAAAAGGCGAACTCGTTTGAGGATGTTTACCGTCTACTTGGCTCATTAGGAGAAGAGTGTACTGAATATTTAAAATCTAATTATTCTCTATCAGAAAAAGAGGCGCGTTTCGTCTTCGATAACGTTTGGATCTATACATATGGAGTAGGAACACTCCTTGCTACTGGCATGTGCGATTTTTCAGAAGGAGAGCTTAGCGCTATGCTTACAAACTCCTTCCGAGCAATAGTTAATGAAGTAAAGAGAGAAAAAACACGATAAAAGCATTGCTAATGGTATTCTCTTGTGTACAATATAAAACCCAACCAAAATGTGTGGAGAGAATAATGAAGATAAATAAGAAACTAGCTTTGTTTGTATTAGTGGCAATATCTTTAGTAGCTTTAACAAGCTGTGTCGTCGTTGTTGATAGAGGCTACTATTACGAGAACGGTCAATATTATAGAAGTGGTGGTTTTTACTTTGATAGCTACCAAATAGACGAGATAGATATATCTTGGTTGTATGGTAGTGTTGTTATTAATACCAATACTAATAGTAATATCGGTTATGTAAGAGAGAATACAGCATCTACTTTAGAGAGTGAGAGACTTCACTACCTCTTAGATGGACGTAAGCTTTATATAAAGTACTGTGCTAGTGGCTATCCATTAGGCGCATACAATGAGCGTAAAACACTATATTTAACTCTTCCTTCCACATTGATAAGCAATGTGAAGGTAACAACAACACATGCTTCTGTATTAGCTACAGGTTCGAATTTCAGAAACCTAAATATAAAGAGTAATAGTGGCTATATTTCTTTAAATGGTATTACTCTTCAGAATAATCTTAGAGTTTCAACTCAAAGTGGACAAATTGAACTAAAGAATAGCACTGTTTGTTCTTACGCTTTACTTAATACCTCATCTGGAAAGATTGTAATAGATGATTTAAAAGCACAGGACCTTGAAATAACAACTAATAGTGGAAGTATTGGATTATCTAATTTGAGCATACTTAACACTCTTAAAATTAATAGCACAAGTAGTTCTATTGATATCAATAATTCTTTCTTTACTAGTGGAACAATTGATACAAAAAGTGGAAGTTCAAAGCTTATTTCTTCGTCATTTAAAGACTTCGATTATAAAACAGAAAGTGCGCCATTAAGAGTAGATGGAATTAGTTCATTCATTCTTGATTTTAACACTGCTTATGGTCAATTCTATTTCGATGGAATAAACAAAGGAGGAAGGGGTTCATATAGATTCCCTGCATATAGTAATCCAACAACAACTATAAACGTAGAGACAAAATCTGCTAATGTAAGTTTTTATTGTAATGTGTAAAGCTTTCATAAATTAGATAGCAATGTGACCAAGATTTAATAATTTTTGTCTTTATTTCGAACATTAAGAGCGACAAAAGTAGTAAAATTTAATTGAGCTAGAGCAAAAGTTAAGACAGAATTCCATTGTAATCAATTCAATTTACTGGGGAGTAATAAGAAATGATTCTAGGGGAATACTATAGATTAACAAACGGGGGGGGGTACTATTCCCCTAATTCGTCATCAATAAATAATAGGAGAACACCAAGCTTAAAAGTAAAAACTATAGTGGTAGTTCTCCTATTTTTGTTTCTTTCTTCGTCACTTTTTGCATACACAGTTGAATGGACATGGGAGGGCGATAGCGCTTATTATCGCTACTCTTTAGATGAAGCAAATTGGACAGTAACAGAAG
>SAMEA104315422__coassemble_339_pt1 | contig 24375 bp, 19 predicted proteins | sample SAMEA104315422__metabat2_low_PE_015 | metagenome-assembled genome bin SAMEA104315422 (sample SAMEA104315422) | gut metagenome | biome: Monkey gut; feature: monkey-associated habitat; material: faeces | place: China | collected 2013
AGAAGATAAAATAGAGTCTTTCATTGATGCTGGCGCAGATATAATCACATTTCATGCAGAAGCCACAAATCATATAGAGCGTTGTATTTCCATGATAAAAAACAGGGGAGTAAGCGCTGGCATTGCTATTAACCCAGGTACCTCTGTAAGTGCTATTGAAGCTGTTCTTGATGAAGTTGATTATGTTCTTGTTATGACTGTTAACCCAGGTTGGGGTGGACAAAAGTTTATTCCTCAAACAATTAAGAAGATTAAAGAACTCGATTTAAGACGAAATGAAGAGGGATATAACTACATAATTGAAGTTGATGGTGGCATAAACAAAGACAACATCAAGATGCTGTATGACGCAGGTGTTTCTCTTGCTGTTATGGGAACATCATTCTTCAGAGAAGATGACAAAGAATCTTTTGTTAATGAAATATTAGAAGTTATCGATGAAAGCAATTATTCAAACAGTTAAAGATGCGTCTTGCTCCGTTGGTGAAAGACTTATCAGCGAGATGAAGGAAGGGCTTTTAGTCTACTTTGGCGTTGAAAAAGGCGATAAGATTGAGGATCTTGAAGCTTTCTTGTTAAAGATACTTCGTCTAAGAATATATCGTGGTGAGGAAGATAGGAAAACAAACTACTCAATTATGGACCGTTCTTCTTCAATTATGCTGATTAGCCAATTTACTCTTTGTGCAAATCTTATGCGCGGTAATCGTCCATCTTTCGATAATGCAATGGCAGGCGAAAAGGCAAAAGTCTTTTACGATAAAGCTATTGAAATCCTAAGAAGAGAGAAAATAAATGTAAGTGTAGGGGCTTTTGGTGAGCATATGCACATCAAATATATAAACGATGGACCAGAAACTTTTATTTTGTCGAAATAATTTTGACATTTTTTTCATTTTTTAAGCTATATATATAGAGGGTAAAAAAAATGGCTAAAACAACAAATGAAAACAATTCTAATGGTAGAAGAGAAGCATTAGAAGCAGCACGCCTCCAAATAGATAAGGAATTTGGTAAAGGCTCGTTAATGAAGCTTGGAGATAACAAGGACGTCTTGGATGTTGATGTTATTCCATCTGGTTCTATTTTGCTTGATGAAGCATTAGGTGTTGGTGGTTATCCAAAGGGAAGAATCATTGAAATCTTTGGACCTGAATCATCAGGTAAAACAACTCTTGCTTTGCATGCTATCAGTGAATGTCAAAAGAAGGATGGCATTGCTGCATTTATCGATGCCGAACATGCTTTAGATCCTGTATATGCAAAAAATCTTGGCGTAAATATTGATGATTTGTGGATAAGCCAGCCAGATAATGGCGAACAGGCTTTAGAGATTACAGAACGTCTTGTCAGGTCTGGTGCTATTGATATTATTGTAGTAGATAGCGTTGCAGCATTAACTCCTCAGGCTGAAATTGAAGGCGATATGGGAGATAGCCACCTTGGCTTGCAAGCTAGACTTATGAGCCAAGCTTTGAGAAAGCTTACAGGTATTCTAGCTAAGAGCAATACAACAATCATTTTTATTAACCAGATAAGAATGAAGATAGGTGTTATGTTTGGCAATCCTGAAACTACAACTGGTGGTAATGCACTTAAGTTCTATGCTTCTGTTCGTCTTGACGTTAGAAGAATTGAATCTATTGGCAAGAATGCTGATGAATTAACAGGCAACAGAATTAGAGTTAAGGTTGTAAAGAACAAGGTAGCTCCTCCTTTTAAGAAATGTGAAATAGACCTAATGTTTGGAACAGGTATTTCAAAGATGAGCTCTCTCTTAGATGCTGCTGTTAAGTATGATATTATTGAAAAATCAGGTGCTTGGTATTCATATAAGGGCGAGAAGATTGGTCAAGGTAAAGATAAGACACTTGAGTACTTAGAAAATAATCCAGATTTTACTAATACAATTGATAGCGAAGTAAGAGCTATTATGTTTCCAAACAAAAAGGAAGAAGAGAGTAAATCTGTTGAGTGAGTTGTAGCTTTTTTAATATAATTAGGCTATGGCTGAGTCATTTGATGCATTATTAGATAAAAAAGAGAAGAGAAGCTTCCACGTTCCTGGAATACTTTCTGATAAGAAGGATTTTGATGGACCTTTGGATTTGCTTCTCTTTCTTATTTCGAAAAATGACGCAAATATATACGACTTGCCAATTTCTCTTATAACTGAACAGTTCTTGGAGTATATTGCTGCAAATAAAACAGAAATAGATGACTTAGCTGATTTCTATCGAACTGCAGCTGAATTGCTTTATATAAAGACTAAACTATTGCTTCCACAGGAAACAGAGTTAGACGAAGAATATGAAGACCCAAGACAAGATCTTGTTGATAGACTTATCGATTATCAAAAGTTTAAAAAGTATACAGACCTTTTAACCGGTGTTGATAAATCAGGTAGGCTTTATATTGACAGAAAGGAAAACCTATTTGCTATTCCTTTTGAAGACAAAGAATTATTTAAAGATGTTACTTTAGATGATTTAATGAGAACATTTTCAAATATTCTCTCAAAAACACCTCCTTCAAAGATCTTCAATATTTACCAAAGTGTATCTGTTAAAGAAAAAAGAGCATTAATGAGCGAGCTTCTTGAGGATAGAGATGAAATTACAATCAATGATTTGATTATTGATTATGAAAATCCACTACACGTTATTTGTGCTTTTCTCTCTATACTTGAGGCTGCTAAGGAACATGTTATTTTATTCAAACAAAATGAGATGTGGGGAGAAATCTACATAACAAAAAGACCTCAAAACTGGGATCCTAATCTTGTTGATGAATATGACAAAGAAGCAGATGAGTATGAAAAAGAGGATTTAGCGGATGTTGAAGACTTTTCTATTCTTACTGATGAAGCTCAGATGAAGCTCGATGATTTAATTCATAAAAAGAGAGAAGAAAGAGAAGAGAATGAGGAAAAAGAAGAAGTAGAATATACTGGAAACGAAGACGAAGTAGATCTTGATGACGACGAGGACGATGATGACTGGTGATAATAGACTTAGCGAGGAAGCAAAGATTGTAGAAGTAGTTCTATTTATAGAAAACATGCCTCTATCTAAAGAAAGAATATCGCAATTAAGTGGTGTTAATGAGGACGATGTTATAGATGTTTTAAGAGAACTGCAAGAAAACTACAGTGAAAGAAACTCTGGTATGCTTCTCTTAGAAGAGGAGGATATGTATTCTTTTCAACCTGTCCCTGAGCTTTATCCAAGACTAAGACAAAGCTATGGTAGAAAGGTTGATAAGAGGCTTTCTCGTGCTGCATTAGAGACTCTTTCAATTGTTGCATATTCTCAACCAATTACTCGTTCTGAAATTGATAAAATCAGAGGTATTCAATCTGATAGCATCGTTAGACTTTTAAGAGAAAGAGATTATATCAAAGTAAATGGTAGAGCTGATAAACCAGGACATCCTTGTTTATATTGCACTACAAGAAAATTCTTATATGAATTTAAACTCAAATCAATTGCTGATTTACCAAAACTAAGTGAAGCAGATAGATTAAAATTTATGAAAGATGGAGAAGGGGACTTATTTAATGAGTGAAGAAAAAACTTCTTTATTCCCTATGAGATTACAGGCCTATATGGCTAAGTGTGGTGTTGCTAGTAGAAGATCTAGCGAAGAGTTTATTAGCCAAGGTCGTGTAATGGTTAATAACAAGACGATTAAAGAGCAAGGTTATAAAGTTAATGAGGATGATATTGTCCAGTTTGATGGAGAAACAATTGAACTTCCTACTAAAAAGTATTATATAGCTCTCAATAAACCAAAGGGATATGTTTGCACGAACTATGACCCAAAAGAAGATAAATACGCTAGATCTTTGATTGACATCAGAGATAATAATCTTCTTTTTAATGTTGGCAGACTTGATAAAGAATCAAGTGGCTTGCTTCTTTTTACAAATGATGGTGAGTTTGCAAATTTTATGATGCACCCACGCTATAAAATTGAGAAAGAATATATAGTTAAGCTAGATCGACCTGTCGACTTTGATGATTTAAACAGAGCACTTGAAGGTGTATATATTGACCTTCCAACTCCATACAAGATTAAGCGCTATGATCTCATCCCTAGAACTAAAGATTTTATCAAAGTAACACTAACTGAAGGAAAAAACAGAGAGATTAGAAAGATATTCAGCTATCTTGGTTACGATGTAAAAAGCTTAAAGCGAATCAGAATTGGTTGCGTTGAATTAGGTGATATGGAAACAGGCGAATGGAGAAACCTAAAGAGTGAAGAAGTTAATGGCCTCTTGAGTGGCAAGAACAATAGTAAAGTTGTCAGCGATAAAAAGGTTAGAAGAGTTGTTATTAAGAAAAGAGGAAGTGAAGAATGATTATTGCTATTGATGGACCTGCTGGAAGTGGTAAAAGTACAGTAGCAAAACGCCTTGCAAAAGAACTTGGTTGGTATTTCTTAAACACTGGCTCTTTTTATCGTGCTTATACTTTAGCTCAACTCAATAAGGGCTTAGATCCCCTTGATAAAGATAGTGTTTTAGAGACAGCTAAAGAGACAGTCCTTACTGTTGAAAATGGCTCAATCTGCATCAATGGAGTTGATAGTGAAAACATGTTGCATACGCCTCTTGTTGATAAATACGCATCTCCTGTCTCATCCGACCCAAGGCTGAGAGAACTTGTAACAGATGAGGTTAGAAAGATTGCTGGGAATATGAATATAGTGACAGAAGGAAGAGATACAACAACTGTAATATTTCCTAATGCTGATTATAAATTCTATTTTGATGCATCTGTTGAAGAAAGAGCAAAAAGAAGAGTTGAGGAACAAAAAAGCGTTACATACGAGGAAGTTTTGGCATCTATAAAAAAGAGAGATAAAAATGATATGGAGAAGGAAGTTGGTGCTCTTAAAAAAGCAAAAAATGCTATTTATATTGACACCACTAACTTGACTATAGATGCCGTTTGTGAGAAAGTTTTATTTGCTATGCAAAAGCATTAAGCGTGGTAATTTAGTTGTAGGAGAAAGTGGCATGGAAAAGGAATCAATGATGCAGTCATATTTAGAACAGCATCTAATGTCAATTCCAGAATTAGAAGTCGGTCAGATCGTAACCGGTACTGTTGTACAGACAAATGACGAGACTGTCCTGGTAGACATCGGATACAAGTCAGAAGGGCAAGTTCCAGTTGATGAGTTTATTGAACTCCCAAAGATTGGAGATAAGGTTGCCTTAACAATTTTGAAGCTTGATAATGGTCGTGGCCAGGTTGTTGTTTCAAAGAAGAAAGCAGAAGCTAAGGAGAAGACAGAACTTCTCAAGAAGGCTAGTGAAGATAGAACTCCAGTTCTTGGTAAATTTGTAAAGGTTATCAAGGGTGGATATGAAGTAGATCTTGGTGCTGATTATAAGGGATTCTGCCCATTATCAAAGGCAGATGTTGTTAGAGTTGAGAATCCAGAATCTCTAATCGGCAAGACAGATTATTTTATTATTGACAAGTTCCACAATGGTACAAAGCTTAAGAGTGTTGTATCTAGAAGAGAATATCTTGAGAACAAGATTAAGGAGAACAGACAGCAGTTCTTTGAAACAGCTCACGTAGGTGATGTTGTTCAGGGTGTTGTAAAGTCTTTCACATCTTTTGGCGCTTTTATTGATCTTGGTGGTTTTGATGGACTATTACATATTAACGATATGTCTTGGGGCCATGTAACAAGACCAAAAGATTTTGTTAAGAAGGGACAGATTGTTCAGCTTAAGCTTATTAACATTGATCCTGAAACACAGAAGATTAATCTTTCTCTTAAGGCAATGGAACCAGACCCATGGTCAACATTTGATCAGAAGTATCAGATTGGTGATGTTATAAAGAAGCCTGTTACAAAGATTGCTAACTTTGGTATCTTTATTGAAATCGAGCCTGGTATTGAAGGTCTTGCTCATATCTCTGAGTTATCTTGGACAAAGAAGATTACTAATCCAAAAGAGATTGTTAACATCGGTGATGTTGTTGAAGCTAAGATTCTTGGTTGGGACTTAGACCACAAGAGAGTTTCTCTTGGTCTCAAGCAGCTTGAAGAGAATCCTTGGGATACAATCACAGAAAGATACCCAGTTGGTAAGGTTATCAGTGGACCAGTTGTTAAGGTTACACAGAGTGGTGCTTTCATCAACCTTGAAGATGGTATTGATGGTTTCTTACACATTGATGATATTTCTTGGACAAAGAAGTATAAGTCTATGGATCAGTTCTGCAAGGAAGGTGATGTTGTAGACGCTGTTATCTCTAAGGTTGAACCAGAGAATAGAAGAATTAAGCTTTCTGTTAAGCAGATGTCAGGTAACCCATGGCAGACTCTTAAGAAGGATTATCCTAAGTTCTCTACAATTACAGGTACAATTTCTTCTGTTACAGACTTTGGTGTATTTGTAAAGGTTATCGGTGACATCGAAGGTTTAATCTCTAAGTTTAACCTTGTTGGTCCAGATGAAGAATACAAGGATTCTGTTCTTGAAGAATATAAGGAAAAGATTGGTCAGCCAATAACAGCAATGGTTATTGATGTAAATCCTCAGGCTGAAAAGCTTTCTCTTTCTATCAAAGAAATGATTAAGAGAAGCCAGGAATCTGAAATGGCTAAGTACATGGCAGATGAAAAAGAGGATGATGATACATACAATCCATTTGCAGATATGCTTAAGAACAAATAATTATCCAAAAAATTAATTACTGAGGGCGGAGTGTTTAGTTACTCCGCTTTCTCAAAAGGATTAAATAATGGCAAATAAAAAAGAAAAAAAACTCTCTACAAATGAAAAGCTTGCTAACATGACAGAGGGTTGGATTTCAACTCATAGAAGCTTAATCATTACACTTTGCATTGCTGTTGTCGTTATCGTATTGGCTGTTGTTGTTGCAACTGTTGTTGTTAATAAAAATAATGATAAGATTAATGAAGCTTTAGCAACTCTTGAGACAAACTATAATGAATTTGAGTTAATGGATGCAGATAGTTCAGATTATGAAGCTAAACTTCAGACTATTAAAGATGAAGCAAATAGCTTAATTAATAAGCCTGGCGTTAAGAAATATGCTGGAAGTAAAGCTGCATTATTACTTGCTCAAATGAGTTTTGATGATGGTGATTATGCAAAGGCTATTGAGTATTACACATCTGTTTATGAAGCTCAGAAAGATACATATCTAGGACAAGTTGCTCTTATGAGTAAAGCTAGTGCTCTTGAAGAAAATGGCGATAAAGAAGGAGCACTTGCAATCTATAATCAGCTCTTTGATGACTACGGTAAGAATGGTATTTATTCATCTCGTGCACTCTTTAATGCTGCGAGATTAACAGAAGAAAGTGACTTAGACCTTGCTGTTTCAATCTATGAACAGCTTGTTGGTCTTTATGAAGAATCTGGCAGTGAATATGCTAAGCTTGCTACAAGTAGAATTTCTCAGTTAAATAACAAATAATTTCTTATATTAAATAGTAATATTTGAAATAAGGAGGGTAGGGAAGATGAAAAAATTATTTCTGTTTTTCATCCTTTTCCTTGCCCTATTTTTATTTTCTAGCTGTGGCCTTCCTAATGTATATGTTCCTTCATCTTCAGACATTAATATTACAGTTAATGGGTCATCCAATAAGGTTTCTGTTGACATTTCCGATACAACCTTCAATGAATTACATAATTCTACCGCTACTCTTTATCTATTCTATACTGTCTCATCTGAGTCTCAGAGCTCTAATTTTAATTCTTTAATTAGCTCTTTTAATTCTTCATATTGCAGTAATACCAATGGAATGATTATTAGCCAGAGTCAGCCTACAGACAGTTTCTTTACCTATAAATCTAGTAATGAAGAATATAGAATCTATCAGCCAATTGGTGTTTCGTTTGAATTAGATAGTAAATCTAATGATTTTACTTTTACATATAACTCTAGCAATAATACTTTTGAATTAAGGGATGAAGATGATAATTTAGTAAAGAGCTTTTATCGATACAATGGTAATAATTTCTCTTCAAGTATAAATGACTATAATGATGAGCGGACAGGTACTGAAGAAACTAGCTACAAAATAACATTTTATTTTTTGGTTTCATGTAATTTTAGCCTATATACAAATACCTTCAATACAGAATTAAGCTCCTCTGATTCATTAGAATTTGAGTTCAGTTCCTTTCTTTCTTAAATAACTTATTTTTTCTGAGGCTTCATGCATAATGCCAGACGGCGTAACTAGTATCGGCTCATCTGCATTTGAAAGTTCAAATAGTCCTTACATCAATCACTCTTCCCAATAGAGTTAGTACTATAAAGCTCAGTGCATTCAAAAACTGTAGTGGATTAATATCTGTCACCATTCCAACCAATGTTGTTTCTATTGGTAGCTTTGTAATCAGCTTTTGTTCAAGCCTTAAAGGAATAAACTATTAAGGTAGTCAAGAAGCAATCACAAAAGGTACTGATTGAGTAATTGCAAAGCAATAAAAGTTGATTTCACAAACAATTAAGCACGGTGTCACAGCCGTGCTTTTCATCACCATCGTTTTTACTAAAACTAAAGCATTGTTAAGTAAACATTTAATAAAATTTATATTGCTAAGTTTTGTATTTTCCATAACAATAAAAGGAGAGATATTTCTCTCAAAAAGGAGACCAAAAATGAAAAGATCCTCGTTTTGGTTAGTAATATTGCTATTTGTGCTTATTGCTTTTGTTGGATGTAAAGATTCACCGAATAATGTTCCTAACGGTCAAGAAAATGACCCAACTGAAACTGTTATCCATGATGCGCTTTCTCAAGGATTATCAAGACAATTTGAAAGTGGAAAAGATGCTACAGGAATAACTCTAGCAGTTAAGCTTAATAACGGTATTAAGTTTAAAGATATAAAAGTTGGTGACGATATTACACATTGGTTTGGCGATTCTCTTGGATATGATGGTATTAAAGCTGAAATTAAAGAAATATCTCCCGTCGCTAGAAACATAAATGAAGAGAATTTTACTGCAATCATAATTGGATTTTCAGGAAGTTCAAAAACTGCACCAGTTAATTTCCATATAAATATTCCTGCAGAAAATTTAGTAGGAAGTGAAAAAGATCTTGGCGTTGTAATTGATGGCCATGTATATACAGTGAAGTTTAATATTTTCGGTGATGATGGATATAAAAACATTGAACAAGAAGTGCATGCAGGAAAAAAAGCAACAAATCCAGATACAGTTGGTGTAGGCTATCAAGTTAATAAATGGACTTATAATGATGAACTCAAGAATAATTATGAATTTAATTTTGATACCATTATTACCCATGATTATTATCTCGAAGGTCATGGTACTGCTATTCGTACTGTTACTTTCGAATACTATGATGGTAAACCAAATAAAGAAGTAGTAGTCGTTAAGGGCGAAAAGGTTCAACCGCCTAATGATACAAGTAGAAATGGATATAATTTCGATGGATGGTACTTAGATTCAAGAGAATATGACTTTGATTCAGCAGTAACAAACAATATTACACTAAAAGGAAGATGGTTAAATACTAGTGGCAAAGTAATAATCAATTGGTATGTTGGTAATAATAAAATTAATAGTACAGTTACTCAACTAGGAAAAACAATAACTCCAATTGCAGATCCTAATGATCATAAAGAAAGTATTGCTGATACATTTAAGCATTGGACAGCAGATACAGAAACCAATACTCCTTTTGATTTCAATACGACAAAAGCGCTTGAAGACATTAATCTCTATGCAGTTTGGAATGAGTTGAACTTTGGTGATACTTTTATATTAAAAGATGACTATATAGGAGAGAATGGGGACTTAAAGCAAAATGGTATCGAAGTCGTTATCATAGGAAAACGAGGATTTAGTAGCTATGCAACTGGAGGGAAAGGACTTCCTTCTGACTATCCATATAAGTATATTGCTGTGGATAAAAACCATGATTTATCCTTCTATGTAAACGGTAGTGATTATATTTCTTATAATGTTTATGGTGAACAATGGCAAGATGATTCTCGAGATTATCTTGCTTGTACCTATTGGGCTCCAGAGTTACTTGAAACCGGAGGTAGAGGAACAGCCACTGGTACTGGGCTACAAAATACTAAATGCGCGTTAGCACTAAATGGAACTTTATTTAATATTGAAGGGAGTACTGATGATGTTCAATTCCTTTGGAGTTGGTTTGTAAAATTTAAGGGTCAGATCAATTCCCAATATGAAAATCTTTGGTTTGTACCTTCTCTAGATGAATTATCTCTTATTAAGTATGTTGATGAAAAGCTGGAAAACTGGGCGACAAAAGGTCAACCGTTATATTGGACAAGTACTGAAACTAATAGACAAATTTTTATTGGCTCACTTCCTGTCCAACAGGAAAAGTATGTTTGTGCATATTATGATTACAATGGATTCCATAGTAATGATGGGCCATTTGCAGAGTATAAAAACCATAAAAATAATCAGAAAACTCAAGCTAGAACTCGTCTTTGTAGAGTTCTTTAGAATTGAATAACTAACAAGTTATCTTGTCTTTGACTGCTTGTTTTTCCCAAAAGGAAGCAAGCAGTTTTTTTAGATCCATCAGTGAAAGAGGCATGGTTTTGTAAAAAAGCAACATTAGGGAAAACTGATGGCATAAATTAACTTAACAAAACTTTGGAAAAAGTAAAATTTGTTGATACGGTTGTTCTCATAGAAACTTGGGCTTTATAAGGACAAAAATGAAAATCCTGTCCCAAGAAAGTTGTCAAAACATTGGAAAAAGGCTCTTGTCTCATCAGAGTTGGCAATGACTTTTTCATTTTTAGTGTTTTTTCTATTCGATTTTTTAACAAAAACAGCATTTGTCCCACTAAAAGTTGTCTTGTCTCATTTAGAGTTGTAAATTAACAACAAAGATTTTGAGATGCTTTTTTAAATATTTTAAATGTATATAATATATATTCTGTCAATTAGAATATTCCAAAGTAGTCACTGTTTATATCTTTGTCTTTTGCTAAAAAAAATTTTATTCAATGTTTTCCTTTTCTTTTTATCAATATAAATAGCCCCAAAATGGGGCTTGGGAAGTTCTTAATTAAGAAGCATTATTTCTTTTTTAAGTATTTAACGCTATCAAGAGCAACAGCTGCTATGATAATAACACCTTTGAAGACAAACTGGAGATTGGTGTCTATTCCTAAGAATGTAAGAGCATATGTCATACCCTGGAATATAAGAACTCCCATTACTGCTCCACCAATTTTACCAATACCACCATTAAATGAAATACCACCAACAACACATGCTGCTATAGCATCAAGCTCAAAGCCTTGACCTGTACCTGCAGAGGTATTTGCTCTGAAGGCTTCTAAGAAGGCACCACATCCATAAAAGATACCTGCCATTAAGAATATTAATAATGTTGTTTTAAATACAGATATTCCAGATACTGCTGCAGCTTCACTGTTGCCTCCAACAGCATACATATTCTTTCCGAAAACTGTCTTATTCCAAATAAACCAAGCAACAACAATTGCTATAACAGCAGGAATAATAAGTTTTGGGAATGTTATTAGATCTCTTCCAATATATCCAATTACCCATCTGCCTCCAAGGAAATCTTTAATTGAACTATCTATACTTCCTGTTGGTGTACCTGATGTTCCAAAGAATAAAAGACCATAGATGATTAACTGTGTTGATAGTGTTGTTATAAATGGATGTATCTTTAATTTTGCTGTAAAGAAACCAGCAAATAAAGAAAAAGCCGAACATAGAATAATTGAAAAACAGAGAGCCATAATTACTCTAAGTGCCATCGGAATACTATCGAAATTCCAAGGACCCATACCAAAAAATGTAACAATATTGGTTCCTTTATGAAGTAATAATGACGTTGTAACAGAACCAAGAGCAACCATTCTACCAACACTTAAATCTGTTCCTGCTAATAAAATAAGTCCAGCAACTCCAAGTGCATAGAACATTCTTGTAGAAGACTGTTCAAGAATTGTTAATATATTTGGTATTGTAAATAGATTAGAGTTTACCTTAATTGGTGCAACAATAATACAAATAATAAAGAAAATAAGAATTGCTATATATAGACCATTAGATAGCAAGAATGAATTAAAAGAGAAATTGGCTTGATAGTTTTTGAACTTTAGTGTTTGATCTTCTTTAAAACTACTCTTCCCTCCTCTAAGAATTCTATTTTCTTGTACATGATCTATGTATGTTTGGTTCTTAATTGCTTTAGCATTACTAATTGAAGTTTTCTTCTTGTTTTTAGCCTCAGTTAAATGAGATTTTTCTTCATACTTAGCGACCTGAATCTCTTCTTTAATATTTAAGCTTGATCCGTTACTAGCTTTAATTTTGGTTATGCGATCTAAGCATTCTTTTTGGATAGATTCTTTTTCTTCTATAAACAAGCTCTTAGCTTTTTCAATTTTTTTGTTTTCTTCTAATATAACTGTCTTTTCATATTCTTTGTACTTAAGGTTAGAATATTCAACAGCTTCTTTGGAAAGAGACTTAATTCTATCTTTATTTTCAGCTTCAATTTTTCTTGCTTTTTCGATTTTCTTTTTGATATCTGAAATCTTGGTGTTTTTTATATCATCTTCTAAGTTTTTATCATTCTTGATATCAATAAGCTCTTCTTTTAAAGCCCTTATTCTATCAATGCCATCCTTACGAAGAAGATGTAAACTTTCTTTATACTGTTCTAGTTTTGAATCTATATTTAAACTCATAATATCCTCCCTTATAAATACTTTGCAGCAAGACGAAGTAGTTCTTCCTGATTTGTTTCTTTGGTATTAACAATTCCTGAAATACGATGATTAGACATAACAGCAATTCTATTCGTAATACCAAGTATTTCAGGCATTTCAGATGAGACTACGATGATAGTCTTACCTTCTTTTGCCATCTTAATTATTAACTGATAAATTTCATATTTTGCACCTACGTCGATACCTCTTGTAGGTTCATCCATTAAGAAAACATCTGGTTTTCTTTCTAGCCATTTACCAATAATAACCTTCTGCTGATTTCCACCACTTAAAGCAGTTATAAGTTCGTCTGTTGATGTACATTTTGTATTCATCTGCTTTATTTGTTTTTTTGTAGCCTCGTACATCTTTCTTTTATTTAGAACTCTATTTTCTTTGTATTTATTCATGTTTGTTATACAGGTATTAAATTCAATAGACCCTTTTCCAAACATTCCATTTATCTTTCTTTCCTCAGTTACAAGAGCAAAGCTATGATCCATTGCATCTTTTGAAGATTTAAAAAATAGTCTTTTGTTATTAAGAAGGATATCGCCTGAAGAAATAGTTCGGATGCCAAAGAGAGCCTCAAGAAGCTCGCTTCTGCCAGCACCAACTAAGCCATATAGACCAAATATCTCTCCTTTCTTTACTGTGAATGTTATATCTTCTAGTATTGGTGGATATTTTGTACAGAGATTCTTAACCTCTAAATAATCTTCACCAGGGATATTGTCAACATCAGGGAAACGCTTATCTAGTGAACGTCCGACCATCTCTGAAACAAGTTCATTCATTGTTGTTTCTTTTACTTTTTTAAGAGATATCATCTTACCATCTCTTAAAACAGCGACATCATCACATATTTCAAAGATCTCATCCATTTTATGAGAGATATATATGAAAGAAACGCCTTTTGCTTTTAGTTCCCTTATAATAGAGAATAACTTTTGAACTTCTCTTTCTGTTAGAGATGATGTTGGTTCATCTAATACGATTATTTTTGCGTCATATGAAACAGCTTTTGCTATCTCAACCATTTGTCGCTGAGAGACGCTCATTGTCCTCATTATTTGATGAGGATCTACTGTCATTTTTAAGGAACCAAATATTTCATTGGCTTCCCTTTCCATCTTATCTTCGTCAACTATACCGTGACGAACTGGGTATCTTCCTAAGAATAGATTATCAACAACAGTTCGATCTAAGCATTGGTTTAATTCTTGATGAACCATTGCTACTCCATTTTCTAGAGCTTCTTTTGGATTTTTAAAATCTATAATTTTACCTGAAAGAAGGAAATCACCTTCATCTTTAGCGTAGATACCAAATAGGCACTTCATCATAGTAGATTTGCCAGCACCATTTTCACCCATTAAGCCTAGTACGTGGCCCTTCTCTACGCTTAAGTTTATTCCATCTAATACTTTGTTTTTACCAAATGACTTAGATAAGTCTTTTATTTCTAATACAATATCTTCCATTTAATCCTCTTAGAGAAAAGCATGCATCTTCCATAAGAAGAGCATGCTTTATTATTGAACTAAATTTATATTAGTACTTTAGCTTATCAAGATAGTCTGGAGCTGAGTTTGTCTTAACAAGGTTAATTGCATAAGCATCAAAGTTATTAAGGTTAGTAAACTTATCAAGACATGTTGCTTCGCTCTGTCCATCACCCTGTACTACTGTAAGCTCGATATTTAGGAGAGGAGCATAGTAGTTAAGAGCTGGTAAGTATGAAGAAGATAGGAAGTTATCACCTGAGTTATAGATTGTAAGTAATACTTTCTTCTTTGGAGCATCTGTCTGCTTAATTCCACTGTCTCTTGTACCAGACTTATACTGTGTCCAGTTAGAAGCATTAACACCAGAGTTAGCAGCCATAACAGCCTTTTCATTAGCCCAGTATGCAACAGGAGCACTAATCTTATTGCCATACTTGTCAGCTGTTGAGATACCCTTTGTATAGACATCTTCGCCTGTTAAGCCATCGAGAAGGTTTCTGAGAACCTGTAATGTTGCTGTAGCCTGAGCATCAACGTTCTGTGAAACTGTTCCTGTGAGCTTTCCTTCACCAATAGCATCAATAGCATCAGCATTAGCATCATAACCAAAGATTGGAACACCTGCTGGATAGTTAGATGCCTGTAAACAACCCATTGCCATACCGTCGTTATTAGAAACTACCATATCAATCTGATTGCCATACTTTGTAGCCCATCCACCCATTGCTTCTGTTGCAGCGTTTGCGTTCCATGTAGAACCATCAGTACCAGTCATTGCCTTTCCTTCAAGTTCAACAACCTTTAATGTCTTTCCACCAACAACAACAGAACCTTCTTTAGCCTTTCCTGGGTCTGTAGAACCATCCCATGTTCCGAGAGCTTCTCTGATACCTTTTGTTCTAGCTTTAGAGTCATTGTGTCCAACGTCACCAATACAAAGAACATAGCCAATAACGCCATCACCATTTCTGTCAATAACTGCTGGATCAGCTGCCTTAAGATAATCTGTAATTAACTGTCCCTGTACAGCTCCACCTGCTGCAGCATCGAAACCAACATAGTAAGTAGAGTTATTCCAATTCATGCTATCCATATCGATAACACCAGTTGTTGGGTCAGATGGCTGACGATTGAAGAATACGAGAGGCTTATCCTTGTTTAAGGTAACACCTGTTGTCTCTGCTCCTCCCTGAGCAAAAACAAAAGAAGAAGCGATTAATGCAATAAGAAGCATTATGCTGAGTTTTTTCATACTAAATTTCTCCTTTTTTAGTAATATAAAAAGATTCTAAAATGAGAAACTTAATTTGAAAAACATTTTATATATGCAACTTTTAGATTTAACACATAACTAACAATGAAATTAATTTAGCTTTTTTATATTTATCTAAAAATAATATATCATAAATTAATAATTCAATAATTATTATTAGATAATTTTATATATAATGTTTTTTATTAATATTAATTACTATAAAGAGTAATTAATCTTTCCTTTACAATTGTAGATTTACTTTTGGGGTTACATTCTTTTATAAAAAACAAAACGTCGATTATTTTTTAACCGACGTTATACTTTTATTAGCAAAGCTCTTTTTCTACAAGTCGAAGTGCAGATTCAATAGTTTTATCCATATCATAATACTTGTACTCAGCAAGTCTTCCACCAATGATAATTCTATTATCTTCATTTACAAGACCAAGATATTCTTGATAGAGTTCACTATTTTTATCATTGTTGATTGGATAATATGGTTCTCCTGTCTTCATGTAATCTACTGGATACTCTTTACTTATCCATGTAACAGAGCTAGTAGCCTTTTCAAAATGCTTATGCTCAATAATTCTAGTATAAGGAACTTCCCTTTCTGTATAGTTCATGACAGCTACGCCTTGATAGTTCTCGCATTCTACTTTTGAATGTTCAAAGATTTCACTTCTATACTCTAAGTGTCCAAGAGTATAATCAAATAGAGAGTCTAATGTTCCTGTATATAGAACCTTTTTTGCTTTATTCATTAGTTCATCTCTATTTTTATTAAAGTCTACATTCGTCATAATAGTAGAAGTAGAAAGCATCTTTTCAATTATTTGGGTATAACCACCAATAGGAATTCCTTGGTACCTATCGCTAAAGTAATTGTTGTCAAAAATATATCTAACAGGAATACGCTTGATAATATAGCTTGGAAGATCTTTACAGTCTTTTCCCCATTGCTTTTCTGTGTAGCCCTTAATTAATGTCTTGTAGATATCTCTTCCAATTAAAGATAAAGCCATCTCTTCAAGGTTTTGTGGATTATCATTTTTCTCAATTTGGCTTTCTATTTTTTTCTTTGCCTTTTCTGGAGTTGAAGCTTCATCTCCCCATAGCTCATAGAAAGTATTCATATTAAAAGGAAGGTTATATAGCTTACCTTTGTAATTAGCTACTGGACTATTAACAAAATTATTAAAAGAGGCAAATTGATTAATGTATGCCCATGTATCATCATTTGAGGTATGAAAAATATGTGCTCCATATATATGAAGGTTTATTCCATCTCTGTTTTCTGTATATACGTTTCCACCGATATGACTACGTTTATCAACAACTAAGCATTTTTTACCGCGTTTACTTGCTTCATAAGCAAAGACAGAACCAAATAACCCCGAACCAACAATTAAATAATCATACATACAAGTCTCCATTAAAATTATATGGCTTAAAGGATAAGATGAGAAGAGATATATTTTACACTATATTTTATTTGTGTTAGGCTTCATCTATGATAAAAATTGATTATAAAAAAGCAGATAATCTTAGCGATGCTGTAGATAATCTATACAGAATAATTACACTACTCAGATCTCCAGAAGGATGTCCTTGGGATAGAATTCAAACAAATAAAAGTGCAACAGAGAGCCTTATTGATGAATCTTATGAATATCTTGATGGTGTTTTAAAGAAAGATGTTGCTTCTGAGAGAGAAGAGATTGGAGACATTATGATTAATGTTTTCATGACGCTTTATATTCATGAAGAACAAAATGATTTTAAGCCTTATGAAGCTATAAATGAAGTTTGCGAAAAGCTGATAAGACGACATCCTCATGTTTTTGGCGAAGAAAAAGCAGATAACCCAAATGAAGTGCTATCACTTTGGAATTCTGTTAAGGAAAATGTTGAAGGTCACAAAGATGATAGTTCTTCATTTTTTGCTCATATTCCTTCCTCTCTTGATCCACTTCTCTCTTCGTATGAAATACAGAAAAAGCTAAAAAAAGTTGGTTTTGATTGGGATAATACAGACGGTATAGTTGATAAAATAAAGGAAGAAACAAGAGAAGTTGAAGAAGCATTATTATCTGGGAACAAAGATGATATAGAATGTGAAATTGGAGATTTACTCTTTAGTGTTGTTAATCTTGCAAGATTTCTTAAAATTAAACCAAATGTTGCTTTATATCGATGTAACAACAAAATAAAGGAGCGTTTTCAGCGTCTATTTGACTTGGCTCAACAAGAAGGAATCCCATTAGATAAAGAGCATAATAAAGAAATGAATGATCTATGGGATAAAATAAAGGAAGAAGAAAGATGATTAAACGAAAAGGCCAATTGTATTGGGATGATAGTGTAACTACATTTACAAATGATGATTTTTCTTTAATGCTTGATGAAAAGACAAATAACATAAGATATAACAGTGCCCTATCCTTCTTTTCTTCTTTACGTGAAAAAATAGATACTTCTCTTCTTAAAGACTTTCAATGGCTAAAAATGGAATACACTGTTCCATACTTTGCGGACTTAGTCTTTAGATTTAAAAATAAGGTGTTTGCTATTATTTTTGTTAAGAGAGAAAAGGATGGTATGTTAAATCGACCATGTACTATTGAAAAATCATTAGAGCTTTGTAGAATTAATAATCTTATTCCTTCTTTAATGGTTTTTAATGATAATGGTGACATATTAAATCTTACAAATAATAAATATGCTTTGCTAAATGGCTATAAATATTATAAGGAGGGTTTAATTGAAGAAGTAGATCCTGAAAAAATTGCAACAGATGATTTTGCTTCTCTTTCTGAATGGGAACTATATAACACATCTGTTATGGCTATTGTCGAAAACCTATATAACAAAGAAAAAATTACTCAGATTCTTTATCAAACATATATGGGCGTTGATCCTGCAGTTTGTTGGATAGATAACGATAATGTTTTTAATTGGATGGTAATCCGAACAGTTAAAGAAAGAGACTTAAAACCAGAAGAGCCTACCGCCTTACTTGAAAAGATTTCTACTAATCAAGGCAAAGGACATTATGGATTATGTGAACTAAGTAATCCGTATGCTCCAAATGTCTTTCCTCGTGGACAAAAATTTGATCTTAAATTTGAAATAATTGATCTATAAAAGAAGGGTGCCAAAAGCACCCTTTAAATATAAAACTAGGTTTCAGATAAGCCGAGTTCTGTTTATGTAATCATCTATCTAGGGCTAAAATTACTCTTAGCCTCGAGCGGTTTACCCGTGGATATAACCGAACAAGTCACCCACATACTTAACCTTGCTCCCAGTGAGGTTTACCATGCCTTTCTTGTCACCAAGAAAGCGGTAGTCTCTTACACTGCCATTTCACCCTTACCTTGCGGCGGTTTTTTTTCTGTTGCACTTTCTGTAGCATCACTGCTCCTGGCCGTTAGCCAGCACTGTGTTCTATGGAGCCCGGACTTTCCTCTATATTTCAAGCGATTACTTCTAAAACCTAGAAATATTAGAATTCATCATCCATGTCATCAGCAACAAGGATTTCATCACTTTCGTCAGAACTATCATCAGAAGAAACATCACCACCTTTAGTAATGTTCTTGAGTGTATCGATATCATCAAAGATATAGTTCTTTTCTTCTTCAGGAGAAAGGCTATCATCAAAATAAATCATTCTTGAGCAATATGGACAAGTATCAACCTCATCATTAACTTGCTTAAGTCTTAAATTGATAACAAATTCCATAGGAAGAACGGTATTACATCCCATACAAACCTGTCCTCTAACAGGAACAAGACCTTCACCACCCTTCTTCTTTGCAATGTTATAGAATCTATTATAGTATTCTTCACTAATAACAGAGCCCTTAATTGCATTACACTTTTCATCAAGTTCTTTAATCTGAGAATCGATAGCTCTTAGCTTTTCTTCAACTATTGTCTTAGCAGCATTAACTTTATCTGTTAAAGAATTAACAACCTCAGTCTGTGCACTGATTTTATTATTAAGCTCTTTAATCTGATCATTTTTAGCATTGCGAGCTGTTAATAAAGACTTAGCACGACCTTCAGCTTCAGTAATCTGCTTAAGCATTGCTTCATATTCACGTTGAGTTGAGAGAGTTTCAACTATCTTTTGATACTCACTTGACTGATGATCTGCATCAGCATACTGAATAGCAAGACTCTTCTCTTCACTCTCAGCTTGTCTTAAATCTTCCTGTAAACTATTAAGCAACTGACTTGCTTTTGCTAAAGCTAATTCATCACTATGTAAATCTTCAGGAATTGTTTCCCTTTCACTCTCTAGACTAAGCTTTTCTGTAATAACACTTTGAAGTTCGATTAAGCAATTAAGTTTTTCTAGCTTCTTTTCGTTCTCTGCCATTTTTCCTTACCTTCTCCTGACGAAAAACTATATTATAGGATTTTCAGAATATGTTCTACTTATTTAATTAACTCCAGTCCTTTAATTGTCTGCTTCTCTTTGGATGACGTAGACGTCTAAGGGCTTTTGCTTCAATCTGTCTTATTCTTTCTCTTGTAACATCAAAGTAAAGACCAACCTCTTCAAGAGTAAGAGCATAACCATCGTCTAGACCAAAACGCATTCTTAATACCTCTTGCTCTCTTTCTGGAAGAGTTGAAAGCAACTCTCTAATTTTATCCTGCAAGAGCTTATATGCTGTCTGGTTAGCTGGGTTTTCAGCATCTTTATCTTCAATGAAGTCACTTAAAACAGAATCTTCTTCTTCTCCAACTGGAGTTTCAAGGCTAATTGGTTCACGAGCAACACTCTTAACTGTCTTAACCTTGCTCTCTGGCCATTCAAGATAGTCAGCTATTTCTTTATCTGTCGGCTCTCTACCAAGAGACTGCATCAAGATTCTAGAAACTCTAACAACTTTATTTATCTGCTCAATCATATGAACAGGAACACGAATTGTTCTTGCCTGGTCTGAAATAGAACGAGTTATTGCCTGTCTAATCCACCAAGTTGCATAAGTACTAAACTTAAAGCCTTTAGCATACTCAAACTTTTCAACAGCCTTAATCAAGCCTATATTGCCTTCTTGAACTAAATCAAAGAACTGCAATCCTCTATTTGTATACTTTTTAGCAATAGAAACAACAAGACGTAAATTAGCTTTAATAAGTCTGTCTTTAGCTTGTTTAAGAATTGTTTTTCCATACTGGATATTTTTAACACTCTCAATAACTGCATCTGTTGAGCATTCAAAATCATTCTCAATATTTCTTAATTCTTTTTCAGTTAACTGAAGTTCCTTAATTAAATCTTTAATCTCATCGCTACTTAGACCAAGAGACTCTTCAATTGCTTGAGCTTTATTTCTTGTTGCAAGGTCACGACCAAGCTGTCTAAGTTCACGAGATGAAGAAATCTTAAGCTTATATTCGATATCTGCCTTTTTCTGATTGCACTGAATAATTGTATCCTTAGCATTGATAAACATATCTGTTAAGGCATCAATTTCTTCGCTTTGCAGCTCGATAGAGCTTACCCAATCTGTAACAGGTATATACTTATTGGCTTCTAAGCTTTCTATTTCTTTTTCTGCATCTTTAAATTTCTTTGCAAGAGAAAGTGAAATCTGAGCATTTTCCTTCTTAACTTCATTATGAATCTTAAGAATGGCATTATCTAATTCAGTACCCTTCATATCGCTATGTTCTTCCATGAACTTAGCGTCTCTTTCGTTTACTTCTGCGTTAATAATGTCATTACGCTCTTCTTCTTCTTTTTTTATATCTTGCTGAATCTGGCGATTTTCTTTAATAGCATAACGACGAGAACAATCTCTACACCATTCAATCCATTCTTCTCTTGTATCAAAATCTGCTCTCTTTTTTCCTTCATAAATCACAGATTTTTCATTTGGGTGTCCACCAAGATGATCTAGTAGTTCTTCTCTTCTCTTTTTAATTTCTTTGTTTTTCTCTGCATCATCACCAGCAAGAATTACCTTTGCTTTAAGTTCATTATAATCACTAATAGACTTAGCAAATTCTTTTCCTAAAGCATCTTTGTAGTTAAGATTATATCTCTTCTGAACAGATAAGAACTCTTTAATATCTTCAGGAGAAAGTGCATCTTCACTCTCTTCATCAATTTTTGTGTTTATATGCTTAATAACACCAGCAAAGAAAGAAATTAAAATACCAGACTCTCTAATGACGGAATTAACAATCTTGGCGCCCTTTTCCATCTGTTTAGCAAGCTCTACTTCTTGCTCTCCAGTTAAGAGCTTTTCATTGCCAATTTCCTTAAGATAGAGTCGTATTGGGTCATCCTGGCTAGTATCATATTTATTCGAAGTAGTATGACTAGAACGATGCTCACTATTACTTTCACTAAAAGAAGAAATATCGATGAAACGCTCGCTACTCTCAGCGTCTTCATCTGTACCCTTCCATTCATTCATGTTCTCTTCAGGGTACTCTTCATCGCTTTCGTCTTCGTCTTCTTCTTCGTCCTCATCATCGTCGTCTGATTCTTTATTCTTTTTATCTAATGAATCATTATCGAAGTCTTCTTCTCCAACCTCTTTTTCGATTTCATTTAGTTCATCTACAGTTGGATCGACATCGTCAAAATCATCAAATTCATCCTCTAATGCGATATCTTCAATATCATCATCTTTGGCATTCAAATCAGCTTCAGTTGGTTCAGAAGCAAAGTCATCAGAATCATCATCTGATTCTACATAGTTTAAATTCTTTGCTTTTGCGGCTTCTATAATGTCATCATTACTAATTCCTTTTTGTCCATATGCTTTTTTTGCAGTAATGATATCTACTAGAGTAATATAGCCTTTCTCTTTTTCAAGCTTCTCTAGACTAAGAAATAATTCACTAGATAGTATTTCTTCTGACATTTAAACCCCACTACTCCTTGGATCAAAACTAGCTAAGTTAGCCTTTAGTTTTGCAATATCACCATCAATTTTTAGTTTCTTTTCTAAAATCTCATTTAGTGCATCTGTATCACTCTTATCAATTCTAGAAATCTGTTGATTCCAAACATCTCTTTTTCTTTCAAGTGAACGTAGATTAATTCTCTTTATTACTTCTTCCATTGCTTCTGTTCTATCATCCTTAAATTCATCTAAGGCAAATGATGCAGAAACATATTCTTTTAAAACGCTATCATTCACGTATGTTAGAAATAGTTCGTTTGAAATAATATCATCACGCATGGCATTTTCTAATGCCAAATATAGCTTTTGAGCTAAGCTATCCTCTAAATCACCAAAACTAATTCGTGTTCTGTAGCTCTTAAATAAATCTCTATGGTTTGCAAGATAGAGCATAGCATAAAGATCAAATGAAACACTTCTTGGGTCGCTCTTAAAGCTATATTCATTGCTTTCATCTTCCTTTTCATTATTAGAATAATTAGAAGGAAGAGAGGTCTTTTTTAAATCCTCCTTAATCGCATCTTCATCAATACCCAAAAGAGAAGAAAGATACAAAATATTGCTATCTCTTTCTACTTCGCTACTAGAGCCATTTAGGTACTCACTAAGCGATTTTACAAAGTCTGATTTTTCTCTCGCATTCTTTATATCATAACGATTTAACCCACTTTGTACAAGATACTCAAAGCCCGTAGTATAGCTCTCAAATTCCTCTTTTATTCCCTCTATTCCTCTCTTTTCTAAGAGTTCAGAAGCATCCTTCGCACTTTTGAGTTTATGGACAAATTGTCCTAGCCCATTACTGTTAAGAATATTGATTGCCCTTATAGTTGAATTTTGACCTGCACTATCTGAATCAAAGAGCATATGAAAAGCAGTAACAGAGGGAAAATACTTTTTCATATTTCTACACTGTTCAACAGTGAATGAGGTACCAAGAGAAGCAACAGCACTTGTAAAGCCAGCTTGATGCATTGCCATAACATCAAAGTTACCTTCACAGAGAATTGGGTCATATTTCTTTTCACTTATTGTTTTTTTAGCTTCATAGAGTCCAAAGAAATTATCTTTCTTTTGATATATCACAGTCTCTGGACTATTAATGTATTTGGGAGCTCTATCGCTTTGTGATAAATCCCTGCCAGAAAAAGCAATTGTTCGTCCTTGCCTATCTCTAATTGGGAACATTATTCTATTAACAAATAATGGCCACTCTTTATTTCGTTGAGAAAAGAGTCCGGTTTTAGCTAAAAATTCATCCGTATAGTTTTTCTTGAGCAAAAAGCTATAGAGCCACTGTGGAGATTGTGGCGCATAGCCAAGTGAGAATTTTTCAATCATCTCAGTGCTAACGCCTCTTTTAGCTAAATAATTTCTAGCTCCATCTGCTTCTGGAGAATTTAATAAAAGATAGTGAAAGGTACTTAGAAGCCTATTGTATAGATCATACATAGCTTCCTTTTCATCTTTCTTTTTCTTTGCTTCTCCATTAGACGAAGAATAATCCTCTTCTAGAGGAACACCAGCCCTTTTTGCTAAAAGCTCTACCGCAGACGAAAAATCAAGGCCTTCTTTTTTCATTACAAGTGAGAATATATCACCACTTTCTTTACATGAAAAACAATAGAAGGTTCCCCTATCATCATCAATTTTACAAGATGGGGTGCGTTCATTACCACCTCCATGGAATGGACACTTAACCCATTTTGAGCCACCTTTGTACTCTACATGGGCATAGTTTTCCATTACATCTGAAATGGTTAGCTTCCTTTTAATGCTTTCAATTGTATTTTCACTAAATTTAGGCAACTTATTCTCCACTAAAGAATGTGAACTACCTCATCCTAGCAGTAGCTTGAGGGTGAGGCTTCCAGTTTCCTTCTA
>SAMEA104315422__coassemble_355_pt1 | contig 23483 bp, 20 predicted proteins | sample SAMEA104315422__metabat2_low_PE_015 | metagenome-assembled genome bin SAMEA104315422 (sample SAMEA104315422) | gut metagenome | biome: Monkey gut; feature: monkey-associated habitat; material: faeces | place: China | collected 2013
GAGTCAAGAAAAGAGGATAAATGATTTCATTGATTATTCTGTTAAAGAGAGCCGAAAAGAAGGCGAATTATTAACTCTATTGAATCTTGTAAAGAAAGGATACCTTCCTCTTGATAAAGCTATTGAGGAATCTGGACTAAAAGAAGAAGAGTTTAGAGAAAAGCTTAAAGAGCTCTAATTAGAATTTTAGTCCCATTTAAAGAAACAAAACTTATTTGAAAGCTAAGTGGAGAAGTCCTTTCTTCCTTAGCTTTATAGATTTTACTAATCTGAAAATAAAAGCGAGGATTTATGAGCATACTTCTTAAGAATGCGAAGATAATTACAAAAGAAAAAGATAGTTTAGTTTGCCTAGATAACGCCTACTTAGTAGTAGAAGGCAATACAATTACATATATAGGAAAAGAAAGACAGGAAGGATGCGACGAAGAAAAGGATATGTCTAATCATATTCTTCTTCCTGGCTTTGTTAATGATCATACACATACAGCAATGGTTCTTATGAGAGGACTTGGTTCAGGTCTTCCTCTTCAGAAATGGTTAGAGAAAATGTGGGCCATTGAAGACAAGATGAAAGAAGAAGATATCAAAGTAGGAATGGAGCTTGCGCTACTTGAGATGATTAGAGGTGGTACGACTAGCTTTTCAGATATGTATCTTCTTCCTTTCTCTGTTGTAGATATAATAGGGGAGAGTGGCATTAAGGCAAATATTGCCAAGTGTCTTACTTGCTTCAATCCTGACCAGGAATATGCCACATTTAAGGAAGCACTCGATTCAAAGAGACTTTATGATACTTACAACAACTCATTTGACGAGCGCCTTAAAATAGATTTCTCAATACATGCTGAGTATACAATAAATAAAAACATAGTTAGACACTACAGCGAAGATGCCTTAAAAAGAGGAGCTCGAATATCTCTTCATTTATCAGAGACAGCTAAAGAGACAAGAGAATGTATCCTGAAGTATGGTAAGACGCCAACTAAATGGTTCTATGATTTAGGAGTATTTAATAATAGGGTAGTTGCAGCCCATTGTGTTCATCTTACAGATGATGATATTTCCTTATTAAAGAACAACAATGTTACGGTTGCCCATAACCCAACAAGTAATCTTAAGCTTGGCTCAGGAGTTGCTCCAATTCCACGCTTATTGCAGAGTGGAGTGAACGTATCACTTGGCACAGATGGAGCTGCAAGCAACAACAACTTAAATATGATGGAAGAGATGCACATAGCATCAATTATCCATAATGGAGTTGAGGAAAATCCAACAGCACTTCAAAGTAGCGATGCTATCTTAATGGCAACAGAAAATGGAGCTATAAGCCAAGGTCGCTTCAATACAGGAGTATTAGAAGTTGGAAAGAGAGCAGATATCATCGCACTATCATTATCTAGTTCACACGCAAAACCTCTATTAGATCCACTTGCTCTAGTTACATATGCACTAGAAGAAAGCGATGTTACTTTAAATATGGTCGATGGAAAGATCCTCTACGAAGATGGAGAGTACAAAACACTCGATAAAGAGAGAATCTATAACGAGGTAGAGAAGAGAGTCGAGTATCTCTATAACAATTGATGTAAAGTGTGTGGAACAAATGCGATTTCCTTTATACTTATGCCATCCTTAAATGGCAAAAGCTTAAGTCAACATAAGGATTTAAATGTTTGTTACATCGTATTTGCGACGTAAAAGACGTAAGTTTGAGGTAAAAACGTAGAATCATTTTGCTAATTTTGTAAGGGTAAACTCAAAATGTTGTTTAATTATAGAATACTTCGAGAAAACTATGATAATCACGCGTTTTCATATTTTCTTGAGATAGTCAATTTAATCTAAGTGAACACAAGACTTTTATAAAAAATCATACTCTAGATTAAAAGAGAATGTAAAAAAATCAGTCGACCCCAGGAGCAAAGGATTCTTGGCTTTCGCCTACTGCCAATTGGCAACCCAGCTTGGTTCCTTCCCAAGTCGACTTAGATTTTTTGTAGCATAGTTTTTACTAAGCTTCAATCCTTGAAATTAGGAATTATAGTTTTATTAAGCAATCTAAAAACTATAATTAACCCTCATTAATCTTTTAAAGATTTCAATAAGTGTAGAAGCGCTTTATGTTATCTTTGCCATATAAGTGTTAACTAAATGCAGTCTCCAGGAATTGAACTAGGGACACTTCTTCTAAGTTCAAGAGCTTTTCTGATAAAAACAGAAGGATACTCTTCTAAACCATATATAAGAGAGAGGACTAAAGCCGTATTGCACGATTTTAGTCCTCTGTTATAAAGCTTAAGAAAGTTGCTCCATTCTACATTCACGCGTCTTGATAACTCTCGCTTACTTATCCTCTTTTCCTTCCTGTAGAACTCTATAGTTCTAACTAAATCTTCTAGTAAAAGAGGAGGAGAGGGCGACGAAAAAGAATCTTTCTTACTCTTCTTATCAATAAGAGAGAAGAAAGAAAAGAGACACATATTCTTCTCTCTCAAGATCCTTTGCAGAGTCGAAAGAAGGATATATTTTCCGCTCTTAATTCTCTTCTTGCTTACGCTTAACTTATCTAATTCAATTAAGAATACTTCTATAAATTCCTCTTTAGTCATATGTCCTCCTTTTAAATAAAGAAGGATTATTTGGAGGACCTCTTATAGAAGAATTAATAATTAAAACAACAATAAGACTACTCTTTTCTTTACCCCTTAATAGAATTGTCAGGGGAAAATGAGAAGAAAAATGTTAAATCTAATTAGATAAGTAAAAAATTTGTAAAATTATATAGCACCTGTATCACATTTCAGTGTTACTACTAATAAAAATGATTCAAAATAATGAAAAGAGACTATTTTTCAAACATTATTCTTGTTTTATTGGTAGAATATTAAAAGTTGAAAAAAAACATGACCCTCTCTTAAGTCTTTAGCTTGCTTTTGTGAGTAAGATAGCGGAAGGTGACAGTGAATGCTAAGAAGCCCCAAAGATATGGGGTAGGGGATTCATTTGTACACCTCCCATAGACACAAAAGCTATCTTACACTTTTCTTATGGCAAAGAAAAAAACAAAAGAAGAAGAGAAGAAAGAAACACTAAAATCATCAATAGAAAAGCTAAGCTTAAAGACGAGGGTGATAATAGCTATTGTCTTAGTTGCTGTACTATTCATCTTCTACTTTCTCTTTATTAGAGAAGTAGTAGAAGTAACAAAGCCATTAGAACTAAATGAAAGAGAGTACGTCTCTCTTCTCTCTACTCTAGACAACATAGAGTGGAGAATAAGGAAGGGCGACGAAGAAAAGCTAGCTTATCCGATAAGAGTACGAACAGAGAAGAAGGAGAACTCACTCTCTCTAATTGTAAGTGATACAAAAAGAGAAGTAAGATACCACTTCTCATATAGAGATAAGACAATAAAAGGCTTTATTAACTCAACTCTCTATACACTATCTTACTCTTCATCAATGAACGAGAAAAACAAGGCCTTAAGCCTATATAGTAAGGACGATAAAATAGTACTTTACGAGAAATAGATATAAACACTTTTTCATTTGTTGGGGGATTGAAATGAAAAGCGAAGAACAGAAATATGTTTCACTTGAGAAGTATAAGTTAACAGGAGCTCAGAAGCTATATGTAGCCTTCAAAGCTCTTGTTGACTTTTTTATTGGCCTTGTGGGCATTATTGTATTTGCCATTCCTATGGTTATAATAGCTATTGCTATTAAGCTAGATAGTCCAGGGCCAGTATTCTTTAAGCAGCAAAGAATAGGAAAGAATGGCAAAGACTATAATATCCTTAAATTTAGAAGCATGAGTCAAAACGCTAGGCATGATGTTGCTGGCTATGAATACAAGGAAGCTTCAAGTTATATAACAAGAGTAGGAAACTTCATACGTAAAACAAGCTTAGATGAGCTACCACAGTTCTTTCTTCTTCTTACAGGTAAGATGAGCTTAATAGGCTATAGACCAAGCCAAGAAAATGAAACAGAACTAAACACAGCAAGAGAAAAGCTAGACTTGTATCAAATAAGACCAGGAATATCAGGATGGGCACAAGTTAATGGAAGAGATATTCTTGCATCTCATCCAACTTTAAAGGCCCAGTATGATGGATACTATCTTGAACACATATCACCACTACTCGATATAAAGATCATTCTTTTAACCATCTATAAAGTTCTTTCTTCTAAAGACATACAAGAGGGTATGATAGATGGCTTACAAGAAGAAAAAGCAAAGCAACTACAAAAATAAACAAGAATCGCATTAGGCAGAAGTTATGAGTAAAACTTATTCTGATTACATGGATGAAATTCCAAAAGACGAACTTTATTCAAAACTTCTTACTTTCGGCTTTTTCTCTGAAAAATTACCACCAATCTTCAACAGTAAGTCTTTTGCAAAGCATTGTATCAAAAGAAAAGAACCTTACTCTTTAATTAATTATGACTACATAAGATATGATACAATTCGAAATATCAATACACCTAGGCAAATAGGCATTCCAGTGCCTTTCGCTTATGATAATCTTTGTAGAGAAATAAGAGATAATTGTGACAGCATTAAAGAACATTTTCATAAATGCACAGAACAACAAAAACATGTCATAAGCAGAAATCATATTCATTTAAAAAAAGACGAGCCTCTATTTAAGATGAATTACGATGATTGGTACAATTCTGGCTCTCCAAAAGATAGCATTCAAATTGGAATGAAATATGTTGTAAAAGCTGACATTTCAACATGCTTTCCCAGTATATATACACATTCTCTTGCTTGGGCTCTTGTCGGAAAAGCCGAGGCTAAAACGAACTCTAAAAATAGAGGAATATGGTATAACAAAATCGATAATGCATGTAGGAGTATGAAGTCTAATGAAACTCATGGTATTCTTATCGGCCCACATTCTTCTAATATCCTTTCTGAAATTATCCTTTGTGCAATTGATAGAGAATTAAGTAAGAAGTATTTATACGTAAGAAATATTGATGATTACACTTGCTATGTAGAATCAAGGGAGAAAGCAGGGGATTTTATTCGTGATTTAGTCCATGAGTTAAGCGTCTACGATTTAAATCTAAATCACAATAAAACCATAGTTGAAACTCTTCCTTTTTTAGAAGATGCAAAGTGGGTTCGAGAGATAAATAGTTTTGATCTTATTAGTTCGCATGGAATGTATGATTATAGATATGTAAAAGCTTTTCTAGATTTAGCACTTGATTTGATGAAAGCTAATGGTGAAAATGCAGCAATTCTTAATTACGCTATAAAAGTGTTGTCTAATAAAGAGCTAACTGAAAATGCTAAAACATATTATTACCAAAAAATTGAGCAACTATGTCTTTTATATCCATATTTGATTCATCTCTTAGATGAGTATGTCTTTGATCATTTTAGTGTTCCATGCAATTCCATAAAAGAGTTTTCTAATTACGCTTTTAAAAGTGGATACAACTCTCATAATTATGAAGAGTGTTGCTTTTCTATTTATTTTGCTATCAGGTATAGATTTGAAATTGAAGAAATATCAGAAATAGTAAAGCTAGAGGAAGTTGATAGTTGCGTCTTTAAATTGCTCTATTTTCTGTACTTAAAGAAAAACAACAAGCAAGATCTTCTAAATGCATGTAAGAAAGAAGCAAAAAAGTTAAAAGATGATTTTGATAGAAATTGGCTTTTCGTCTATGAGGTTTTAGATATAAATTCTTTTGATAATGAATGGAGAGAATTAAAGAAAGCAAATATTTCTTTTATTAAATCAGATCTAAGAAACTAAAAGAACCAGCCCTGTACAGAGAAATGGGGGGATAATTCGTACCGGGCTGATTCAAGTTAATAATTAACTAAGAGTAAATATACCAATGATAGTGCTTCCTGAAAAGATGGTTATTTTATCATTAGTAAAATCTCCTCTTAGAGTCATACGGAGAGCAGGGATGGTAATAGAGTCGCTTTCTCTTATTATCCCTGCTTCTCTTTTGTTGTAGAGAACACTAATAGCTTTCCCGTCTTCAATTAAAGAAAACTCTAAGCCTTCTTTCTCTACCTTTTCTTCATAGTTCCATTCCTTTTTTACCTCCTCTTCAGGAATGGTTGGTTTTGGTGTGTTGATTGAACAACCCGATACTAGGAATAGAGCTAGAACAAGAAGGGCTATAAAAAGCACCATCTCAATAAAGAAGTGCTTTTTATCATTGCTTTCTAAGCTTCTTGTTCTTTCCTCGATTCTTACTAATGAAATGTTGTTGTTTTCCATTTCATACCTCCTTAAAGCTAAATGCAGAATAAGGGATAAAAACTCTGTTGGGGAGGTGTACATTTTGACTTCTTTACTTCAAGTCCCGTCTCGGGTATTTACCTCTCCAATAATAATCCTGTTTATGCCAGAATCCACAGAGGGCGTTTCCGAGGGACAGACTACGACCATGAGCGACAAAAAGTGACAGATGAACAGTTTGATTTTGTGGCAATATAGACAAAAATCGAGCAAAAATCCGCCTGATGTGGCATCAGGCATAAACATAAGTCTTTCGATGACAATATCATTCCGTGAGCCTTGCAGGACGATGAAAATATCATCTGAGACTGAGATTGGTCTTGAAGATAAGGCAAGGATGCCATCTGTGGGACTGTAAATCACATCCCGGAGTTTCAAGCTGGTCTTGAAGATAAAAATGTGTGAGCCACAGGAGACTGAAATGACGCTACGGTAAAGAGATGTTTATACGTGACTGCACAAAAGCGAAAAAACAGAGAAAATTCCAAAAAGCGTTGATGCTACGGTGCTTTTCTGGGTTTTGTGAAGTCTGGAATAAATGAAGGGATTACTGTTGCGGGTCTAAGAGCTAAAAATGAGGCACACGGATGATTGTTACAGTAAGACGGTATTTAGTCCAGAGTGTACCGAAGTGGAAAAGACTGAGAGAACACAAAAAACATTGATACTACGGTATATTTCAAGGCTTTGTGAAGTCTGGTATAAACTAATGGGCTTCTACAACAAAGGTGTAAAAATCACCGGTAGTAGCGAATAAGGCCTCTGCGCCGATGAGATTCTCATGCAAGCGAGTGTGAGCAAAGGTTCAGCAGTGATGATTGTTACAGTAAGACCGAATTTATGCCGGATGGTATGAAAGACTGTGAGCTACTGGTGAGCGGCTGGCGCAGAGCGATGTGCAAAGCGTAGGCCAATAGCAATATGTACACATGCCAATAGCAGTTGTGGTGTACACACCGCAGTCTACATAACACGCGCGTGAAGCGCACAATAGTATAAGAGCTTTAGATAAAAGGAACGGCTCAGACTCCTTGAGATTGAGTCTGGGCTGTTTTTTGTGGGAGAGAAAGGGCAAAGGGTTTACAAGAATGAGTGAATTGTTCACAGTTATCGTACTGTCATATAACAATAGCCAGTACATCGAAGGGTGCTTGGATTCAATTTTGCGGCAGGAATTTTCAAATATTGAAATCATTATAGCTGATGATTGTTCTAAAGAGTTTGATCCTGATAAATACAGATCCTACTGTGAGCAAAATAGCAGAGGCAATATTAAAAATGTGCTTGTTATTAGAAATGAAACTAATCTTGGAACGGTAAAGAACGTAAACAACGCTATTCATCATGCAACGGGAAATTATTTTAAACTGATTGGAGCAGACGATGAATTAGCTGATCCCAATTCCTTGATTGAGGCCGCAAAATATCTGGAAAAAAGTCCTTTTGGGATTATCACAAGCAATGTTATCAAATGTGACCCAGAGATGAAAGAAATCGGACTGTATCCGAATCGACTTCAGAAACATTTGAATGAAATGAGTGCAAGAGAGTGCTTTGTAAGGCTCTGTATTCATAATGATATTATTGCAGGCGGAGTATTTTTTACAAGGCGATTCGTAGAAACCTATGGTTATTTTGATGAGCGTTATAAGCTGCTGGAGGATTGGCCAATGTGGTTAAAGGCAACGGCCAATGGTGCGAAGATTGTTTATTGCCCGTTCAGCGCAATCAGGTATCGTTCAGATGTTGGATTTGGAACGAGCATAAATCCAGTTTACATGAGGGACAAGAAGGAAGTCTTTGCTCATGAGATTAGAACAAGGAAAAATGAAATAGGATTTTTCAATTATTTGAAGGCGAAGATCTCATTTGCATTTATCAACTCTACACTTGTGCGGAAGACTTATGGGCTGATTAAGAGAAGAGGAAGAAACTAATGGGTGCGGAGATTCTTTCAGTTATTGTTCTAACTTACAAGCACGGAGCACTTTTATTTGAAACCATTGACTCAGTACTTAGGCAAGATTATCCAAAAATTCAGCTTATTATTGCTGAAGATGGTGCAAAGGATTTTGATGAAGAAGCAGTAAGACGATATGCTGTAGAGCATGCGGATACCAATTTAGTAGATGTTCAAACTATGCACCCGACTAACAATGCGGGAACCGTAAGAAATCTAAACAAGGCATTGAAAAAAGTTAAAGGGAAATATGTCAAGATTATTGCAGGAGATGATACATACTCCCAATCTGATGTCTTTTCCAAACAAGTTGATTATCTTAGAGAAAACCAAGATAAGTATTTGGTTTTTGGAAATGTCGTTGAATGTGATGCTTACATGAAACCTATTCAAACGCAGAATTCTCAAGGGGATGCAATTAGCAGAGTTGTATGTGCAAGTAGAAATGAAATGCTTCGATATTTCTGTAAGGTTAATTCATCATTTATGGCTACGCAATCTATTTGCTTTAGAAAAGTGTTTTTTGAGAAATTTGGTGAGTATGATGAGCGTTTCAAATTGATTGAAGACTTGCCAATGGTTTCTCGGATTGTCATAGAGAACATCCCGTTTGGTTACCAGAATATCCCTTGTGTTAATCACAGAGGTTGTGTTGGTGTGTCTACTTCTAATAATCCATTTGAACCATCAAAGATACCGTACTACAAGGATTTATTAAGCTTTTATGATCTTATCCTTGACCCGGTTAAGGATATTGTCGGTCGCACATTTGTTGATATGCGTCGTGCGCTAATTGCGTTTCGAATCGATTATTCACAGGCGAAAGCGAATGATGGCTCAAAAGCAGAACGGTTTAGGCTGATAGTGAAAAATATAGCACCCATTGGTTATTATGCATTCAGTAAATTTGGACGTTTTCTGAATTACATAAAGCATTGATGAACCGGAGAATTTATGAGAAGACTTTTAATTGTTTTTAGCTATAAATATCCCTTTTCACCTCCAGTTGAGCAATTCTTACATATGGAAATGCCTTATCACTGTGATGAGAATACTGACATTTGGATTGTTCCATATGCTAGGGACTATTCGGCGGAAAAGTATGATATATCTGAGCTGAAAAATATTACAGTAAAACCGATTTCCAGAAGAAACAAGTACACTGAACTGCTGAATGGCGGATTTGAGTTGCTATGCAATTTGAAGAGTACTGTTTCAGAAGTGTTTTCGATTATTCAAGACAAGGAAGCTGGAAAGAAAACACAAATTGTGACATTCTTTCGCTCAGCAATTCAGTCTTATGGACTGTTTCAAGAAATACAGAAAACACTTGCATCAGAATGCCTTAATGACTATTCGGAGATTGTTCTATATTCATATTGGTTAAATCCAATGGCTGCTGCAATATGCCATTATAAGCGGTTCCTTGGTAAATGCGGAATTCAAAATGTCCATGCAATTGCACGTGCACATGGACAGGGAGATTTATACCTTGAACCAGATACAGGAACATACCGGCCTAATGCAAAATTATTGTCGAAGTATCTTGATATGGTATACAGCATTAGTGAAAACGGAATGCACTACTTGGAAAGACAGGGACTTTCAAGGGTTACAGTTTCTCGCCTAGGAGTAAGTATTCCGAATTTTTCAACGGTAGAATCATCCAAACAATCAGAAGGAAGACTGATTGTAAGTTGTTCAGTTATTAACGAGAATAAGAGAGTGCTAGACGTTGCTAAGGCAATCGCTCTGTTAAAAGTCCCCACTAGATGGGTTCATTTTGGAAGTGGACCGGAAGAACAGCAGGTAATTCAATGGTGTACATCCAATATGCCGAATCACATTAGCTGGAAAATTAATGGTTGGACAGCTAATGCGGATGTTATAGCATTCTACAAGGAATACTGTCCTGATGTTTTTGTGAATTTGTCATATGTTGAAGGAATACCGGTATCGATTATGGAAGCGATGTCGTGCGGTATTCCTTGTGTTGCCACAGATACAGGAGCAAGTAGTGAAATTGTTCGCAACGGTGTAAATGGCTATTTAGTACCAAGGAACTTTGAAATTGGCGAAGTAAGTCGGAACATAGAAAAGTGTCTGAATGGTGAATGTATTGATTTAAAAAATGAAGCACGGAGAATTGCTGCGGCAGAGTATAGTGCTGAGAAAAACTTTCAGAAGTTTTCCGATGGTATTTGGAAGCTGAAGAAAGGTGGCGAAAACAAATGACGGTTCGGCTACGAAGTAAAGAAATTTCTTTCAGGCTTATTCCGATTCTCATAATGCTATATAGTGCACTAATTCCACTTGAGAATGTTCTAGCCGCTTCATTTGGTGGGTCGATTAATAAATATATCGGTCTATTAATTATGGGGTTGGTTTGCATATGGTGCATCAGGAATAATAGAACAAAAGTCTATATTCCTAAATGGATGTTTTTGTTTTCCTTCTTTGCATTTTGTACGATGTTCTGGTCTGTTAATCAAAATTTTCAGATTCTGAGCGTAATGTTGAATGTCGTGCTATTTACATTGATTGTTATACAATGCCCGTTGACAGCCAATGAAAAGAGATGGATTATTCTTGCCATTTTTGTTGGCGGTGTGGTTGTATCAGCAATGATGCTTGCGGGAGGTTCATTTACAACAATTAATACTATCGATCGTGATCGCATGTCAATTACGATTGGAGGATTGACTGTTGACAATAATAATCTAGCTGTATCGCTTGGAATGTGTTTGGTTGCAGGATTTTCGTTGATATACAAGAGAAAAACATTCTTAATAGAAAAAGTGCTTGTGACAATCGGGCTTATTCTGGTACTTGTGGGAATACTTCGAACGGGATCAAGAGGAGGGTTACTGGCTTTAGCTTTTGGCGGGGTGGTATTTCTTTTGTTTTCAGATAGTGGTCTAAGACCAAGAACTATTGTTATAGGTGCGATATTTGTCCTTTTAGGAATGTACTACATACAAAATTATATGTCTGCAAGTTTGGCTAGTCGTTTTACGCTTGCTGAAGTAGTGGCCAGCGGTGGTACAGGTAGAATGGATATATGGGTACACGCATTACGATATTACTCTGACGGCTCTGTTGGTCGCATACTGTTTGGATACGGTTTTGGTTCTTTTCCAACGCTTATGAAAAGTGCTATGGGTGTTGCTAAAGCTTCTCATAATGATGTTGTTCAGATGTTGTTGGAGACTGGCATTGTAGGACTGCTTTTGTACTTTAGAATGTGGTTTGAGATGGCTCAACATGCTTTAAAGAAGAAAAATGCTACAGCGCTTGCATTGCTTGCGGTCGTTGCAGTTGGAAGTTTGAGCATGGAGATGCTGATAAAAAAGATGCTCTGGCTTGCTTTTTTTGTCGCTATTAATAGCGCATCAGAAGATTTAGAAATGATATAAATGAAAGAGAGGAATTGAAAATGAAAATCGATTTTGCTGTTTTGGGACGCCAGTATAAAAAGTATCAGGCTGAGTACGAGGAGGCTGCGCTGCGTGTACTGCGCTCAGGATGGTATATTCTTGGAAATGAGCTGGATTCATTTGAAAAGCAGTATGCTGAATACATGGGAGTTAAGCACTGTATTGGTGTGGGTAATGGATTGGATTCCCTCCGACTTGCATTGACAGCCCTTGGTATTGGTAAAGGCGATGAGGTGATTGTCCAGGATAATACATTTATTGCAACTGCACTGGCCATCAGCGAGAATGGCGCAACCCCGGTGTTTGTCGATGCTGATGAGTTCTTTGGAATAGACCCTCACAAAATTGAGGCAGCTATCACCGAAAAAACAAAGGCCATCATGACAGTTCATCTTTATGGTCAGCCTTGCGAAATGGACACCATTTTGGAAATTGCACATAAGCATAATCTTAAGGTGGTTGAGGACTGTGCACAGTGTCACGGAGCACTTTATAAGGGAAAGAAATGTGGCACTTTTGGAGATGCAGCGTGCTTTAGCTTTTATCCGATGAAGCCTATTGGCGCCTTTGGCGATGCTGGTGCGGTTATTACGAATAGTGATGAAGTTGATGAGAGAGTGCGTATGCTCCGCAACTATGGCAGCAAAGTGAAATATCACCATGAACTGCTGGGAATTAATTCTCGGATGGATGAAATTCAGGCAGCAATCACTTCGGTCAATGTTAAGTATGTAAATGATGGAAACGCAGAGCGTAAGGCTATTGCGGAAAAATATAAAGCAGGAATTAACAATCCGCTGGTTAAGATTCCCGCTGTTCGCCCCGAAACGGAACATGTCTATCATGTGTTCCCGGTTCTCTGCGAAAAACGCGATGAGTTGGTTCAGTATTTAGCAGATGCTGGTATTCATGCTCAAATTCACTATCCAATCCCTTGCCATATGGCAGGATGCTATAAGGAGTTGGGCTATAAAGAGGGACAGTTCCCTGTTGCAGAGGGATATGGTAAACATGAAATGAGCCTCCCGATTTATGTGGGACTTACGGACGAAGAAATTAACTATATCATTGAGACAATCAATAGCTTCCAGGGCTGATTCATTAAACTTTGGAGGAAACGAAAAATGAAGTTAAGAAGTCTCGAAGCTAAAGATGCTCCACTGATGCTGGAATGGATGCATGATCCGGATGTGGTTAAATGCCTAGCAGCAAACTTTGCCAGCAAAACAATTAAGGACTGCAATAAATTTATAGAGGACAGTTTAGTAGATAAAAGCAATATCCACAAAGCGATTGCATCTGATGAAGATGAGTACATGGGAACGGTAAGTTTGAAACACGTGGATTATGAAAATGGCAATGCCGAGTTTGCAATTACAGTTCGGAAGGCTGCAATGGGAAAAGGCTACTCGTGGTTTGGCATGGTCGAAATTTTTAAATATGCTTTTGAGCGATTGAATCTGCAAAGTGTGTACTGGTGCGTTTCAGAGAAAAACTCTCGTGCATGCCGATTCTACGATAAACATGGTTTCCGCAGAATTGTTGATATTTCACCTGAAATTCTGGGAAGGTATAGTAATCCCACAGAGTTGAGATGGTATTCAGTGTTAGCAGGTGATGATTTTGAAAATGAGGCATTGAAACGCGGCAATGTTGCGGGCTGTAAGATCATTAACATAAAAACGATTCCAACGGTTAATGCTGGTGAATTGTCTTTTTTTGAGGGAACCCATGATATCCCTTTTGATATTAAGCGAATCTATTATATTTCTAAGGTTCCAGAAGGAGTTCGTCGTGGTTTTCACGCACACAAAAAGCTGAAACAGATTCTGTTTTGCCCATATGGAAGCATCCAATTGGTAATTGATAATGGCTCATCAAGGGAGGAAATTACGCTATGTGATCCATCAATCGGTGTTGTTATTGAAAAGCCGGTATGGAGAGAAATGTTGTGGCTACAAAGAGATTCTGTACTATGTGTAGCTGCGTCGGATTTTTATTCCGTAGAAGACTATATGCGTAACTATGATGACTTCGTGCAATATGTAAAGGAGATAAGCGAATGAAAGGTATTATTCTGGCCGGCGGGTCGGGTACTCGACTGTATCCTTTAACTAAAGTTACAAGTAAGCAGCTTCTTCCAATTTATGATAAGCCGATGATTTATTATCCGCTTTCAACGCTAATGCTGGCTGGAATCCGTGACATCTTAATTATCTCCACACCGGTTGATACGCCTAGATTCAAAGAACTTCTAGGAGATGGAAGTCATTTTGGCATTAAGTTGTCTTATGCCATCCAGCCAAGTCCGGATGGCTTGGCACAGGCCTTTATCATAGGAAAAGATTTTATTGGCAATGAACCCTGTGCTATGGTGTTAGGGGACAATATATTCTATGGTGGATGGTTCCGCAAGAATTTGAGCGAAGCTGTACATAATGCCAATAATGGATTGGCAACGATTTTTGGCTATTATGTCAAGGATCCGGAGCGTTTCGGTATAGTTGAATTTGATAAAGATAGAAACGTATTGTCAGTGGAGGAAAAACCGAAGCAACCGAAATCAAACTACTGCATCACGGGGTTATACTTTTATCCCGCGGGCGTATCACAAATGGCGAAGAATGTTAAGCCCTCTGCTCGCGGCGAGCTAGAAATAACTGCATTAAATGATATGTATCTAAAGCAGGGAAAACTCAAAGCGCAGGTTTTAGGAAGAGGCTTTGCTTGGTTGGATACAGGAACGATGGATAGTCTTATGGAAGCGTCCTCGTTTGTTCAGACGGTTCAAAATCGGCAGGATGTTGTAATTTCTGCGCCAGAAGAAATTGCATATCATGAAAAGTGGATTAACAAGGCGAAATTGTTAGAATCAGCAGATGCGTATGGAAAGTCTCCTTATGGAGAACATTTGAGGCATGTTGCTGAAGATAAAATTATTTTCTCAGAGGAGTAAGAGCATGACGATCATCGTTACCGGCGGCGCCGGATTCATCGGTTCCAATTTTATTTTTCATATGTTAAAGAAGTATCTGAATTACCGGATCATCTGCTTGGACAAGCTGACTTATGCAGGAAACCTGTCCACGCTGGCACCTGTTATGGACAATCCGAATTTCCGCTTTGTGAAAGCAGACATTTGCGACCGTGAAGCAGTCAACAAACTGTTCGAGGAAGAGCATCCGGATATTGTAGTCAACTTTGCAGCAGAATCTCATGTTGACCGTTCCATTGAAGATCCAGGCATCTTCCTTCAGACCAATATTATCGGTACTTCTGTGCTGATGGACGCTTGCCGTAAGTATGGCATCCAGCGGTATCATCAGGTTTCTACGGATGAGGTTTATGGTGACCTTCCGCTGGATCGCCCTGACCTGTTCTTCACCGAAGAAACTCCGATTCATACCAGTTCTCCGTACAGCAGCTCTAAGGCTGCGGCTGATTTGCTGGTTCTGGCTTACCATCGCACCTATGGTCTGCCTGTGACTATTTCTCGTTGCTCTAACAACTATGGTCCGTACCACTTTCCGGAGAAGCTGATTCCGTTGATGATTGCCAATGCACTGGCTGATAAACCGCTGCCTGTTTATGGCGAAGGTCTGAATGTTCGTGACTGGCTGTATGTAGAAGATCACTGCAAGGCTATCGACCTGATTATCCACAAGGGCCGTGTGGGCGAAGTCTACAATGTCGGCGGTCATAACGAGAAGCAGAATATCGAAATTGTAAAGATTATCTGCAAAGAACTGGGCAAGCCTGAGAGTCTGATTACCCATGTCGGTGATCGTAAGGGTCATGATATGCGTTATGCAATCGATCCGACCAAGATTCACAATGAGCTGGGCTGGCTGCCGGAAACCAAGTTTGAGGATGGCATCAAGAAAACCATCCAGTGGTATCTCGATAACCGCGAGTGGTGGGAAACCATTATTTCTGGTGAATATCAGAACTACTACGAGAAAATGTACAGCAATCGCTAAATTAAAAAAATATCTAATCCCTATTAAGTTTCTAAGACGCTATTACACAAGAGCATCACTTGGAGAATTGACGCGATAACCGTTTGTAGTGATGGAGTTAGCGTCTTTCTGCTGGTGATGTTTTTTTATAGCAGGCTCATTAAGATATTATTTTAGAGAAAAGAAATTAGTATCAGTAGGTGTGATATTGTAAAGAGGTGGAAAATGAAAGCTCTTTTTGTGTGCGTAGACCGATATCCATACGATGGCGCATGTACAAGTTTGTTAAAGAAAATGTTTTTTGAAGGTGGTTTGTCGACCACTGAGAACGAAATTCATATTGCCACTTATCAGTATCACTTCAGCGATTTAGAAATGGAAACTATTGATAGTGTTAAGATACACCGTTTCCTAAGTGCACGGTATCTTTCCATCTCGGAGTTGATAAAAAATCGGAAGAGGTTAGATTTTCTGATTAGTGGTATCATTATCAAGGTTAAGAGAAAAGTCGCATTTAGGTTTCATGATGGTATTAGTCTTGATGGAGGTCAAATAAAGGAATTTGGGAGGGATTTAAAGAAACTGTGTAAATCGGAACATTTTGACGTGATTGTTGGAGTTGCGGGATGCTATGAGATAACATTTGCTGCCCAAAAAGTCTCTAAAGCACTGCATATTCCTTTTATTTTATATCAGGTTGATCCTTACGCGGAGAATATAATGCTCTCACAAAAGGAAATGCCACAGAGATTGAGAATGGAAACGGAGCTTTATAGGAGTTCTGCAAAGGTGTTTACAACTGAAATTATTAGAAATAGAATGGAGGAGTTAATTGGCAAAGAGAATCTAAATAATGTAGAAGTAATGGAATTCCCTGGGGTTTCAATTGAACCGAGACCAAATAAAAATAGCCTCGCATGTTCTGAAAGCAATAAAATTATATGTGTTTTTACTGGCAGGGTTTATAAAGGAGTTCGCAATCCATTATTTACCATGAAATTGTTCTGCAAGCTTCCAGAACAATTTCATTTAAAGCTGTATGGTGTATCGAAAGAGGAACTGAAGGAAATCTGTCCAAATTTGGAAATCACGAATAATATTGAATGTTGTGGGCTTGTCAGTGTTGAAGAAGCGGAGCACGCGATACATAACGCCGATATTCTGGTTAATATCGGAAATATTATGATTAATCAAGTGCCGAGTAAACTGTTTAGCTATATATCTACCGGAAAGCCGATATTGAATGTATGTGCAAATAAAGAATGTCCGTCAAAGAGATATTTAAAGTCTTATCCGTGTGCATTATCAATTGATGAAAAGCAGGATTGTAGTAAAGAACTGACCGAAAAGGTTGCGGAGTTTTTGAAAAAAAACGCAGGAAAAACTTGTGATTTAAGACGGATTGCGATATTGTACGAGAAATGTACGCCGATTTACGCGGCAAAACAAATGAAGGATGCTTTTATATATGTGAGTAAGGAGAGGTGAGCATGGAAAAGAAAACAGTTGCACTGTTAACAAGTGAGGAGTCATTTATTAACAATTATGGTGCTGCGCTGCAAGGATATGCACTGTATACTACTTTAAAAGAGTTGGGCTTATCGCCTTGTGTGGTTAGGTATAAAGGTGGAGAGGCCAGAAATAGTCAAGCGGAATATCGACTGTTTCAAATTAAGCGTGCAATCGGCAAGAAGTATCATATGCTAAAAGATCCAAAACCTGAACCATTAAGCGTAGATACTCGAAGCAAAATTGAACAACGGGAGAGACTATTCCTTTCGTTCTCACAAAATAATATGTCCTTTTGGAATGAGAAAAGAGTGTCATGGCAACAGTTGAGAAAGGTTTATCCTAAATGCGACTATTATATTTGTGGAAGTGACCAGATATGGAATCCTTATTTTAAGAACGGCTATAATGATCCGGGATACTTTTTAGCATTTGCGCCAGACACGTCTATAAAGATAGCATATGCTCCGAGCTTTGGATGTGATGACATTCCGGAAACAGCGAAGAAAACTCTGCCTACGCTCTTGAAAAGCTTTCATGCGATTTCGGTTAGAGAGCAATCTGGAATTGAAATTGTTAGAAAGTATGCGAATAGGACAGCAGAGCATGTGCTTGATCCGACACTTCTTCGGACGGATGAACAATGGCGAAGGATTGCAAAGAAACCGGGGAGTCTCCCCCCGCACTATATTTTATCATATCGTTTTGCGGAGTCGGATAAAACGAAGATGATGATTGATCAAATTTCGTACCGAACAGGGTGGCCAGTTATATCGTTACCGTTATCTGTAGTTGCAATGAAAGACAATTATAATTCTATTTATGAAGCTGGACCACAGGAGTTTATTGGGCTGATTGATAATGCCTCGTTGGTTTGTACAGATTCTTTTCATGCAACGGTGTTTTCTATTCTCATGAAGACACCAGTATGTGTGTTCCTAAGAGAATCATATGAAAATGGAAACAGTATGAATTCTCGTGTATTCAGTCTCTTGAAGATGTTGCAGTTAGATTCACATATTCTGACACCCAATGCAAATTTAGATGATGCAATGGATTGTTTGCGTGAAGATTATGTGCGGGCGCACAATCTTTTAAAGACACAAAGAGAAAAATCCATGCTGTTTCTAAAAAAGGCGTTGCAGCTTGACGGAAAGGAATAGAGTATGGAGACTGCGATTTGCATCGAAGATAAAAATGGATTGATGTGCACAGGCTGTATGGTATGCATGGATTCTTGCTCTCAAAATGCTATTACAGAAGATTTTACAATGGATGGCTTTCGAATCCCACGTATTAATAAAGAAAAGTGCGTGAATTGCGGTAGATGTAAAAAAGTTTGTAGTATCAATCAGGTTAAAAAAGTTTTTTCTCCTATTAATGTGTACCGTATAGCTGCTAAGGACAACAGTGTTCGAATGAAGTGTTCATCAGGTGGAGTGTTCGCTCTTCTTTCGGAAAAAATGATTGAAAGAGGAGGAATTGTGATTGGTGCGGTTTTTGACCCCAAAAGTAAAGACATACGCCATGCGACTTCAGACGAGTTTGCTCTAAATCAAATTTATCGATCTAAATATGTACAGAGTAATACCATCGGGATTTATCACAAAACGGAGCAAATTCTTAAAGAAGGAAGAGATGTCTTGTTTTGCGGTACGCCGTGCCAGATTAGGGCGTTATATAATTATTTGAACGGGAAGAATTATGCGGGAAATGTTATAACTGTTGATTTCATGTGTCATGGAATTCCATCAACAATGGAGTTCAGAGATTTCATTGAGGAGAGAGAAAAAGAAGAAGAATCACCAATTATAGATGTCACATTTAGAGAAAAAGATATTGGTTGGAGAACGCAAATCCTAAAAACATATCATAAAAACGGAAGAATTTGGAAAAAAACATCGTATTATTATTATTATTATTATATGTTCTTAAATAACTACTCGCTTAGGGATTCTTGTTATATGTGTGGAGAGTATAACACTCACATGGCAGATATAACATTGGCGGATGATTGGAACGGAAATAATAATGATGATTTAGGGACATCTCTTCTTTTTGTGAATACATTAAATGGAAAAAATGCAACAAGTGAAATATTAGACAGTACTGAGTATTCTGATGCTACAAGAAATGTAATGTCAAATATTGGAGTTTATAGTCATGCAAAATATGATTATAGTAAGAAAATATTATGGAAGGAAGCACTAAGGGATGGAGGTTATAAAAAAGCAAAAACAAGCTTGTTTTACAAAACCTCATTTTTTCCGTTGCTAAACGACAAATTGAGAAGAAGGGCATTCACAATGAAACAATACCTTAAGCGTATAGTTGGGGGGGGGTAAGCAACTATTATGCTCCTCGTACTTCGGCTTATCTAATAATAAAAAACAAATATCCATACATTTATACAGATTTCGCGTTCTTTCAACATATTGCTGTAGCTTCTGTAGCATAAAAAGAACGAAATATATAATGGCTTAAGCCGAAGGGTGAAGTGTATGGATTTATTGATAAATAAATGTACGGGATGCGGTTTGTGCGCTAATATATGCCCTATGAAAGCAATCACAATGTGTGAGAATGGAGAGGGTTTTTTATATCCGGTCATCAATGAACAGCATTGCGATAACTGTAATCTTTGCAATACAGTGTGCGATGAGTATAGAGACCAGGGGCGTGATAAAAACAAACCGTTGAAGGTTCAAGCATGCCAGACAAAAGACGCAAAGTGGTTAATTGAATCAACTGCTGGAGGCTTTTTTCCAACATTGGCGCAATGGGTTATTGAACAGGGAGGTGTGGTGTTTGGAACTGCATACAACGAAGCGATGAATCCAGTCGTATGCAAGGCTGAATCAGTAGAAGATATTCTCAGATTTAATGGATCAAAGTATGTTCAGTCAGATTTGACAGAGGCGCTACCAGTTGTTAAAGCAGAATTGGATCAGGGGAAATGGGTGCTTTTTTCGGGTACACCGTGTCAACTTGCTGCCGTCAAGACTTTATGCAAAGACTACATAGGTAAGAAACTGATCACAATGGATGTTGTGTGCTATGGAGTACCGAGCCCGGGACTTTTTAGGGAATTCTTAAAATGTGTAGAAAAGGATAAGCAGGCTAGAGTTGTTGATTATCGTTTTAGAGATAAGCATCGGCATGGCTGGAGCCATACAACGGTAATTACTATGCTTGATGTTGACGGAAACCAAATTCATTTTGAGGAGGAAGACTATAGCAAGATTCCTTACTACAAAATGTTTGGAACGAGAAACTGTTTCAGAAAGGAATGCTATAGTTGCCAATACAATACTATTGAAAGGATTTCAGATTTTACGACAGGTAATTTCTGGGGCATTGAAAAAATGACTGGTAAATTTGATGCGACCAAAGGTGTTTCAATGGTGTTGATGAACACAGCTGTCGCGGCTCGTATATTTGAAAAAATATCGGATCGTTTTGAAACCATTGACATGACAATTGATCAGGCGATTCAGGCCAATGATGCGCTGGTGCATACTTGTAAATATCCTAGCGAGCGGGACGATATATATCACTGCTTTCAACGCTATGGCTTTGCGGCTACATATAAAAAGTTTTATTCTGACGGAACTATAAGTCGATTGAAGCGAAAGATGAGAATTGTGTTAAAAAATTTTTTGAACACTGGAAGAAGTAGAAGGGAATAAAGAAACATGGCAGGATTTACAGGAAAACTAGTTAAAAATACAGCTCTAGGGATTCTGTTCAAAGTGTTGACGATAATTTTTACATTTGTAAATCGAACGCTGTTTATTCGCATCCTAGGAGAACAGTACCTTGGAATTAATGGACTGTACTCCAATATATTATCGGTTCTTTCACTTGCGGATTTAGGGGTTAACAGCGTATTGATGTTTTTTCTTTATGAACCACTTGCTCATAAAGATGAGAAGAAGCTATCAACCCTTATTGCATACTTCAGAAAAGTGTACTATATAATTGCCGGGGCGGTTTTTTGCGTTGGTATATGCTTGATACCGTTTCTTCGGTACTTAGTAAACGGCTCGGATCTAAATAATACAGAGCTGGTACTTTACTATGTCTTGTTCCTGCTCAATACATGTTGCTCTTACTTGGCTGTATATAAATCCACTATGTTGATTGCGGATCAATGCGCCTACATAGTCAATACTGTTAATTTCCTTTTTACAGTTATTCAAAGTTTGCTCCAGATTGGCATTCTCTATATAACAAGAAATTATACATTTTACCTGTTTGTTGTCATTGGATGCACACTTGGGAACAATGTGCTTCTCACAGTCATATCGGGAAAGCGCTACCCTTTTTTGAATAGTGTCGCACCTGATAGGAATGTTGGCGACCTAAAACAGAAAATTCTTAGTAACATAAAAAATGTCTTCCTATATAGAGTAGGCGGAACCATTATGAATTCGACGGATAATATTTTGATTTCCGTTTTGATAGGGACGGCTGTTGTTGGGTATTATTCAAATTATGCGTTGATCGTTACAAATTTAACAGCTCTGTTGATGTTCTTCTCACAGGCAATGATGACATATATGGGAAATTTTGGTGTTGACGCTAATGCAGAAAAGAAAGAACTTGTCTTTCGATCGTCTATGCTTATATATGCATTAGTAGCTGCTTTTGCAACAAGCTGTATTGTGTGTATGATGAACGACTTTATGACGATTTGGTTGAAAGATGAACAGTATCTTTTGAGCAATGCATTTGTATGGGTGCTTGGCTTTAAGCTGTTTGTGGATATTATTACCTCACCAAACTGGACTTTCCGTGAATCGGCGGGCTTGTTTAAGGAAGTTCGTCTTATTATGTTTTTGGCTGCAGTCATAAATCTTGTTTTGTCTATTGTCTTGGCAAAGCCGTTTGGGCTTGCTGGAATTATTATTGCAACTTCGCTTTCAAAGATCTTAACTTTATTTTGGTATGAACCCCGTACATTTTATAGAAAAATATTTCATAAGCCATTGCTGCGATATTGGTGCTACCACATTAGACTGACAGCTGTGTGCGGCGCATGTATAGGAATAAGCTATGTGTTTTCAATGCTTATTCCCCTTTCATTGATTGGAATCGTTGTTAAAATAGTCATTGCCGCACTGTGTACACTCCTCATTTTTGTGGTGACTCTAAGGAAAAGTGAAGAGTTTGCTTTTTGCTTTACAAAGGTAAAAGGCTTGCTGAGAATAAATAACAAGTAACAAGATGACGATTACTTTTAGGAGGAAAATTAAAATGTCTACATTTGATAACGCAACCCTAATGATCACCGGTGGCACCGGTTCTTTTGGTTCCACCGTTTTGAAGCACTTCCTTGACTCTGACCTCAAGGAGATCCGTATCTTCTCCCGCGACGAAAAGAAGCAGGATGATATGCGTCACGAGCTTCAGGCCAAGCACCCGGAAGCAGCAAAGAAGGTCAAGTTCTACATCGGTGATGTCCGCAACCCGCAGTCCATCAAGGACGCGATGCCGGGCGTTGATTACATTTTCCACGCAGCCGCACTGAAGCAGGTTCCGTCCTGCGAGTTCTTCCCGATGCAGGCCGTTCAGACTAACATCATCGGCACAGACAACGTCCTCCACGCCGCCATTGACGCAGGTGTTAAACGTGTAGTTTGCCTGTCCACCGATAAGGCTGCCTATCCCATCAACGCTATGGGTATCTCCAAGGCCATGATGGAGCACGTCATCTATGCCAACGCCCGTGTGGCTGCTGAGCGCGGCGGCACGACTATCTGCTGCACCCGTTACGGCAACGTTATGTGCAGCCGTGGCAGTGTTATCCCGCTGTTCATCGACCAGATCAAGGCCGGCAACCCCATCACCATCACCGATCCCAACATGACTCGCTTCCTGATGAATCTGGACGAGGCTGTGGATCTGGTCATGTTCGCATTCCAGCATGGTAATCCAGGTGACCTGTTCATCCAGAAGTCTGACGCTTCCACCATCGGCGATTTGGCAAAGGCGGTTCAGCAGTTGTTTGGTGATACCGGCATGAACATCATTGGCACTCGCCACGGCGAGAAGCTGTTTGAGACTCTGATGACCCGCGAGGAGCGTCTGCGTAGCGAGGACATGGGTCACTACTTCCGCGTTGCTGCCGACAACCGTGATCTGAACTACGACAAGTTCGTGGTCAAGGGTGAAGTTCACACTATGGCTGACGAGTCTTACACCAGCCACAACACCAACCGTCTGGATGTGGAAGGCACCGTCAAGAAGATCATGACCACCGAGTACGTCCAGAACGAGCTGAAGGGCATTCCCAATGTCTAAGGAAAAGCTCCTGCTGGTGGGGGCCG
>SAMEA104315422__coassemble_372_pt1 | contig 22676 bp, 22 predicted proteins | sample SAMEA104315422__metabat2_low_PE_015 | metagenome-assembled genome bin SAMEA104315422 (sample SAMEA104315422) | gut metagenome | biome: Monkey gut; feature: monkey-associated habitat; material: faeces | place: China | collected 2013
TTATGCATAAAAGATTACCTAATTAGTTAATCTCTGACTTTTGCAAAAACCTCTAGTATATTTCTTTTACGGAGGAAAAATATGAAAAGAAGAGGCTTTGTTGCTTTATTTCTTATAATTTGTCTATCTTTAGTATTTGTTTCTTGTTCTTCTGAAGTCCAAAACGGAAACGGACAAGTAGTATCTTTAAGTTTTGAAGGTCCAGGCGTTCTTGCTTATAAAGAGGGTAAGAGAGTTGCTCTTGTAGGTCACACTTACACAGTCGATAACTACAAGGTTTATGCTAACTATTCTAATGGCTATAGAGAAGATGTCACACAAGTAGCAAAAGTAACATCAAATGATGAATATGCCACAGTAGGAAAAGGAAATACTCTTACATTCACAAATGTTAGTGAGGATAATAAAACTTCATCAAAGGACGGAAATGCTTATTCATTAACAGTTGAGTATGCTGGAATAACACTCCCTGTTACAGCTTGGGCATATGCTGCGGGAGAGCCAATAGATGGTCTAAAGAATCCTAAAAAGGTTTTCTATAAGGGAGAACTTCTTTCATCTTTTGCTGGGGCATCAATGCTAGATAAAGATGGAAACTACTCATATTCATCACTTCTTCCATATGACGGATCTGTACTCTTTTTAGATAAGACAGGTGATATGTATATTGTTTCTTTATCTGATAAATATACATTCTCAGGAGATGAAGTCTTAATGTATTATGTAAGCCTTTCAGAAGAAGGTTCTTTTACTAGTGTAACATTCATTAATGGTTTTGAGGTTGTATCTTACGAAGATAGCGATATTAAGAGCATAAATCTGGGCTTGTTTGCTAAGTATCCTAAAAAAGGTGATACTATAAATTATGCTGAATTTGCAAAAACATATTTCAAGGGGCAGAGAGGTAGCATAACTCTTAAGAATGGTGCAAATTTTAGAGTTCAGATGGTATATGATGATGGAACCCAAAATGAAGGTTATTCATTCTCTTTTACTGTTAAAAATTCTAAAGGTGAAGAAAAGACTTCTGGAGAGTTTGCTAAAGGCGATACGTTTACAGTAACAGTAGAATATAAAGGTGTTAAGGGTGTTCGCTCATACACTATTTCTAATAGAGATTAATCTTCTTTAATCTAAACATGCCCATATCTCTAACGAATCATCGTTGTTGATATGGGTATTTTTTTGTAGAGTGATGCTATAAAGGTGACTATTTATATGAACGCAATAAAACTTGTTTTAGAGCTTCTCTTAGCTCTTTGGTTTTTTGGTTGCATTTGCACATACAAGGTAGGAAGTTATACGCTTGTTGATGGAGAAGGCATAAAAAGCCCTGAGTTTGTTATGTTTTCTCTCTATTCAATAGGAATAGTGCTATCTATTGCTTATCCAAAAGTTGGATTTTGGTGGCTTTTGGTTGTTCTTGTCTTATGGTTTATTATTCAGTTTTTTTGCCATTGGTACTATACAATCTTTGGAGCAAGCGAGAAGAAAATAAAAGGATATAATAGTTGCTTTAGTCATACTATCCACATTATTCCATCAAGTGATAAAAGACTAATACCTGACTTATATCACATTATCCTTCACATTTTGATACTCGTTAATATTGTGCTATTGTTTTTCTAAAATTGGAAAAGTCATTGGTTTTGCCAAAATATTTTATAGAAAAATCATAAAAATGACGATAAAATAATATAGAAAAGTCAAAACATAATGTTATATCGAAAAATTGAAGAACAAATAAAAGAGCATTTATTAGAAAACAAAGACAAAATCCTTCTTGTAGAAGGAGCAAGGCAAGTAGTTATGTGCAGTGAAACATTATGTTAAGTCTCACTACACAATTAATTGGAGTGTAAAGAAATAAGATTCTAATTACTCAACATAATTTTTTTGTTTTTTAAGGTTGTTAATAAATTCTCGCACATTATCATCAACTATCCATAAAGGTTTTTCATTTTCGTTTTCAATCATCTTTTCAACTTTTTCAATAGCCTCTCTCTTCTTTTTTGAAGAGGCAGTTTTTGCATATGTTTGCGTCGTTGTAACATGAGAATGTCCTAAAAGTTCTTTTATCTCGAATATTCCAGTTCCTGCCTCAATTTGGGCCATTGCAAAAGAATGTCGAAACTTATGAGTACTAAAATTTTCGGGGATCAAAGAAGGATTAATTTCATGAGCCAACTTAACATATTTTTTTACAAGATAATTAATTCCAAATCTTGTAAGTTGTTCTCCATTATGGTTGGTAAAAAGCCATTCATTAACATAAATAGAACAATCACGTTTTGTAATTTTTAAAAAATCAAGAATCAAGGAGGTAGCTTTATTTGGGAGATAGACAAGTCTGTCTTTATTACCTTTGCCATGTACAAGAATTGATGAATTATATCCAAATGAAACATCACATATTTTTATGTTTATTAACTCAGAGAGCCTAATTCCAGTAACCGACAATACCGTTAACATTACTCTATCTCTAATACCATCAATTGTATCAACCTTAATCGATGAAAGTATGAGTTTTAAGCCTTCTACTGAAGCATGACAAACAATCTTTACATCCTCTTTTTTACGTTTTATTTCTGTTATTTCTAAACATGGATGCATGTATTCAGGTTCTTCTTGTGCAATAAACTGAGCTAGAGATGAGATTGCCGCTCTTCTATTGTTGCGAGAACAAATACTGTTGCCCCTCTCGTTTTCTAGCCAATCATAAAACCCAAGTACATTCTTCTTTGTAAAATCTTTTAGTGTAATATCCTTAAAATTTATCCCATGAATTTCCTTAAAGTACTTAAAGAAGAGAACAAAAGTATAAGAATAAGTACTTATGGTGTTATCTGAGCTCCCTTTTTCAGACCTTAACATTTTATAAAATGATGCAATATACATTGACAACTGTTTTTCCTTCTTCTTATTCTTCATTTGCTAACCCCTCATCTTTAAATAGACAATCAACAAGACTAGCAAAACCTTCTTTAACTGATGTATTAATTCTTTCAGCTAAGTGAATATACCTTTCTGTCTGTGTAATAGATTTGTGTCCAAGGTATTTAATAAGATAATAGATAGAATTTTGCATATCTCTTCCTTCTTCTTGCATCTTTAGTAAGGAGTAAACAACAAATGTATGTCGCCAATCATGTACTCGTGGACCTTCCTTGCCACCTGAAAAAGGAATCTTAGCTTCTCTTAATATGTCTGTATGCTTTTTGTGAAATTTGCATTCTTCTATTTTAGTTCCATTTCTTGTTGTGAAAATCAAATCATTATCATTCAATTGGTAAAAACATTTATCGGCAAAGAGCCTAAATAAATCTTTCATGCTATCACTTAACACAATATATCTATGTTTTTTATTTTTTGTATGAATGAGTTTAATTATTCCCTTTTCTAAATCTACATCTTTTTTCCGTATCTGAAGGGTTTCACCTATACGTGTCCCAGAACTATAAAGTATTCGACAAATTATTGGCATTTGTAGCCTATCTTTCCACTCTTTAAATGGGTAGGTATCTACAGCTTTAAAATAACGCTCAATCTCATCTTCTGTGTATATGTGTGGAATAAAATTACTATTAGGGTATGGTACTTTTCTAAACAAATAGACGTCTTTATTTAAGCTATTAAGGAAGAAAATAAAACCATGACTTATTGTTATCCTTCGGTAGTATGCAAATGAACTTTCTTCATCACTCTTTACTCGCCATAGCTCTCCATCTTCTTTTGTAAATGTTTCAGATGTCTTCCTTATCAAAACTAAAAATCTGTCAAACTTCTTTAAGCCTAGGTAGTAGCTCTCTTCCTTAAAGCCATTATCACATTTATAATCTAAATATTGAGAAATAAGAGAGGAAAAACAGGAATTAAAAGTTGGTCTTTTCATCTTTTCTGCTCCTCTTTTATTGTGTAAAGTGTGCTTTTTACAACGGGAATTGGGAGAGCGCACTTTTTTAAAGGTTCAAAATCTACTCCAATGTAATGCTTTGCTGTATCTATGCTTTTATGGCCTAGTATTTCACTTACATCTGTTATCTTTCCTCCATTATGCAAAATTGAAGACGCTAAAGTTGATCTAAGAGTTCTTGCTCCTATCTGTTTCTTTCCACAAATAATATGGCAATTCCCAACCCTGTTTCTTATTATTTCTGTTACCCTAGTGTATCTTAATGCTTTCCCATAAAAAGGTTCATGAGAAACAAATATGTTATCTAAATTACTCTTGGGTCTTCCATCTCGTAGGTATCTAACTATTGCATTTCCTAAGGAAACTGTAAGTGGCAACTCTAATAAAACACCTGTTTTAACTTGCCTTATAATTATCCTACTTTCATCCCATTTGATGTCTGAATATTTTAATGAAACTATGTCACTCGGCCTTAAGCCTAACTCCATAGTGGCCAATATAATAGCATAATCTCTCATTCCTTTTGGTTTCGTTACATCAATTAAGCTTAATTTCTTCTTGAAATCTTCTATGTCAATAACTGTTGGGCAATCATTCTCTCCTCTATAATTGTCGCTAAGTACATTTATTGACAAATCTTTATCTGTTTTTCCTATGTCATATAAATAGCGAAGAAATGTTCGTACATTTTTCCTAAAGGCGTGAAGACTTGCCAAAGGTTTATCAATCTCTTTGAAAAACCTTTCTAATTGTTCTGTTGTTATTTGTAATAAATCTAATTCGTTCTTTTCTATAAATTGAGAAAATACATATAAGTAGTAATGTTTGTATCCTATTGTGTTTGTGCGACAGTTCCTTTCCAATGCCTCTAAATAATCATTAAAAAGCAAAGAGTAACATCCTGTAAATTCTTCCCTACAGATTGCATTTGAACTTTTTAAATCTCCATTTTTTAGGTAATTTCTAAGCAATCTTATTTGTGCTCTTCGTTTGCAAAGATGGGGCCTTATTTTAATTCGATCTCTCAATTTGCTTCCAAATTGTTCCTTTGAATACTCATCAAAGAGTTCGTCGCTAAATTCTTTTACCCCTAGATTTTTAATCCATTGAATAAACCGAGAAAACTCTAATCTAGAAAAACGAATCTTTTCTTGATTGTAATCAAGTTCTCTCATCTCTTTTATTGCTTCTTCTATAGAAGCTTCTAAATAAGAAAGAGTCATATCTTTCCTCCTGAATTAATATGACTCAATCTTATTCTATTTTATTATGTTAAGTGTTTAGACTATTATTTCTTTATATTTCAATTAATTGTGTGGTGAAACTTAACATAATGTTTCACTGCACATAACTACTTTTATGTTAAGCTTAACATAAGAGTAGGCAAAACCTTTATGGTAAGTCCATTTTTAAGAACTTCATTGAGGTAAATATGGTTGAAGACAGTGAGGAGGAAAGGTTGTTTTCTTCCATTAAGACCATTAATGATTTTTACCTGATGTTGAGTATCAAAAATGGAGACAATTTGGTGGGGCTGTTGCACGAAAGATTTAAAAATCTTATGAGGTACACAGCTCATTTTTGCGGTTAAAAAGCAATAAAAGTATAAATCTTAAGAGATTCTCCACTACAAATAGCAAATGACCCAAAAATTAGTTTTAAGCTAAAAATTCTCATTAACAACAAGAGCAACCAAAAATAGAATGAAAGCTATAAAAATTAAAAAAATTAAACGCGCAATAAATTTTTTAATTTTCGCCATAATTGGATGCGCAAGATTGAATTTTTCTTCTTCTTCTCTTTGTCTTTCTCTTCCTTTTTCATAACACTCTTTACAACAAAATACCCTGTTACCAAGTACATACCCGCCTTTATCTGCAACAAGTTTTCCACACCAATCACAATTTCTCATACTAATTCCCCCATTTAAGTTATATCATTTTGAAATGATGAAATGCATCTTCAATATACTTAAGTACCTCTTCCGGACAAGAGTATTTTCGTTGCTTGCTTCTTCTATTTAGGGGTAAATTAAACTTATCTTTTGCATCTGCTATATAGCATGGTTTTACGTTAATCTTATGTGTATTATAAATATACTCTTGGATTTGTTTGTATGTAGCCAATCAATTGCCCCCTCTTAAAGAATGGCTACATTCGCTCTTCTTGTCAAGAAAAAAAAGAAAAGAATACTTAAATTAAAACTAAAAAGATTGTCGAAATTTGTTATGCTATGGTTTTGTAAAAAAGCCCTTACTTAAGTAAGGACCTATTCGGAGAAGGGGGGATTCGAACCCCCGGACCCGGTATTAGCAGGTCAACTCCTTAGCAGGGAGCCCGATTCGGCCTCTCTCGCACCTCTCCATATATAAGCGGAAGGAGAGGGATTCGAACCCCCGGTGAGTCTCCCCACGGCTGCTTTCAAGGCAGCTACCATCGACCTCTCGGACATCCTTCCGTAAAAAGTTACAAAGTGAATTCTAAGAAATTGAAGAATCTATGTCAAGCTGTATTCTACCTTGTGCACTATCTCCGACTTCTTTTTTTAAAATATTTGTATTTGGAGAGGGAATATCTGCCTCAATTTTAATGCCAACACCAAATTCTTCTTTTATATTTGTAGCATTATTTTTTTCTAAAATTTGCTTTATAGGAGTATATAAGTCATATTGAAGCTTCAGTGTTATATGAGAGTAATCTACCATCTCCTCTGTTTCAACGACTTTCAATACTTCTTTAGTACTGTCGCCATATGCTTTTACAAGGCCTCCTGTTCCAAGTAGAGTCCCTCCAAAATAACGTACAATACAGACAAGAATATTTGTTATTCCACTTCCTTTTAAAACCTCTAAAGCAGGACGTCCTGCTGTATTCTTTGGTTCCCTATCATCTGAAGAAGAGTAAAGAGTGCCACTCTTCCCTACAACAGCAGCATGTACGACATGGGTGCTGTCGCTATACTCTTTCTTTGTTTCATTGACCAAAGCTTTTACTTCTTCAAGACTACTAACTGGATATGCTATTGAGATAAAACGAGATTTCTTAACTATTATTTCTGCTTTTGTTACTTTTTTAAGTCTCTTCATTTTTATCTCCTTTGTAGTTATGAGAGAAGATGTTATCAGAAGGAGAAGAAAGAGTAATGCTATTTGCTACTTCATCGAGTTCTTTTATATCATTTAAATCAAGCTCTATGGTGTTGAGTTTAAGTTGCTCAAGAGAGCTTACGCCTCTAATAATTGCGTATGGAGCTTGTGCTTCTACCCAACTATAAGCAATAGTTTCTCTACTTACCTTATATTTTTCTTCCATTTTATCTAGAGTTGAGAACAAGTTTTCTTTTTCTTTTGACGAATAAAATGGAAGGGAAGAGAGTAGTGGTTTTTCCTTTTTAGAAAGAAATCCAAAGCCTAATGGGCCATAAGAAAGCGTCTTTATTGCGAGTTTTCTCTCTTCTTCATAGTCTTTATTCCATACCAAAGAAAGAGGCCTTTCATGGTACGAAATGTTAAAATCTGAAGAGACTTGCTTTAATAAAGAAAGAGGAAAATTGCTTACGCCATATTCTTTTATGATGTTTTCGTTTTTGAGTTTTTCTAGCTTTACTAGAGAAGAGTAGAGTTCATTACTATTCGTTGGCCAATGGAGAAGCAAGATATCTAGATAATCTGTCTTAAGCCTTTTTCTTGAGGCATCGACCTTTTTCTCTAAGGTAGGAATAGGCATAACTTTTTCTACTATTCTCCAATTCTCCCTTTCTACTTTTGCTTCTTTGAGAGCAGAGTAGAGAATGGAGTCTGAGTCTTGATAGCTATATGCAGAGTCGAATGTGCTTATGCCCATGGAAATGGCTTTTTTTATAATGCGTTTGCTTTCTACTGGGGCTAATTTTTTATGGAAGACTCCTTCCCCCATATTCCATAGCCCCAGAATAACTAAAGAATTATTCTTCATCCTCTTGGTCTAAATACTCTACTTTGCTATCAAGAAGAGTTCTGTCATCAAAGAGGAAGTAGCCTTCAAATTTTCTTCCTTTAAGCATTTCTGGAAGCCATAGTTTATCGTCAGCCCACATTAGTGAGTAATCTATCTCATCGATTTTAGTCCAAAAAGGCTTAGTCTCCTCACATTCTTCAATGAGTTCTCCACTCCATTTCGTTGTTGTAAAGACGTAGCCTAGCATCTTTAATCCATCTTTGAATTGGAAGTAGAGAGTGCCCATCTCTTCAAGATCTGTTATATCTAAACCTGTTTCTTCTTTTGTCTCTCTAATAGCTGCTTCTACTTTAGTCTCTTCAATTTCAATATGTCCACCAGGAGCGTTGATGTAGCCATTGCCTAATCCTTTTTTCTTATGAATAAGGAGAATATTGTCGTTATCAATGACGTATGTTATGACACATCTTTCATCTGGTTCCCAACTTCCCCAAGGAATCTCATTAATTGAAGAAGCATTCTTACATACTTCGTTTATCTTTTCTTGAGGAAGAGATTTCACCATCCTTCTTTCTTCCTCTTCTTTTTTCTTTTTTTCTTCAGGTTGCTCTTCATAGTAGCAATCGTCACAAAGATTATTGTCTCTTCCAAGAGTTGCATCCCAACTTAGTTTCTTGCCACACTTAGGGCAGTGTCGTTTCCATGGCCAAACTTTTTTTCTTAAAATGACAATTACTAATAGAGCCAAAACAACAGTTACTATTTCAAGCCAAGAAGGCCAAGCACGAGTATTAATAAGAATAAGTATGAAGTATGTAACTAGAAATATTAGTGCAAGAAGGATTGTTGAAAATCTTTTTTTCTGTCCATCTTTAAACTTTCTCAGTGAAATGTTCGCAATAATTAGACCGAACATAATAAAATCAAAAATTGTATTGAAGAAAGATAAAATCATATTTCAATTCTAACTAGACAGAGATATCTCTTCAATCTTCATTTTTCTCATATGTAAATTCCCTCTTTGTGTGCTATTCTCTTGATAGGAGATTTAACTATGAAAATTAATAAATACATTGATCACACACAGCTAGCAGCTGATGCAACTGAAGAAAAAATAAAGAAACTATGTGACGAGGCAATTAAGTATGATTTTGCTTCTGTTTGTGTAAACTCTTGCTGGGTAAAGTATTGTGCTGACTATTTAAAAAATAGTGATGTTAACGTTTGTACTGTCGTTGGTTTCCCTCTGGGTGCTATGAGTACAAAAGCAAAGGCATTTGAAGCAAAAGAAGCTGTTCTTGATGGTGCTGATGAAGTTGATATGGTAATCAACATTGGAGCTCTTCACGATAAGAAATATGACTATGTCGAAAATGATATTAGAGAAGTTAAAAAGGCTTGTGGCGATAAGCTCTTAAAAGTAATTATCGAAGCTTGTCTTCTTTCTGATGAAGAAAAAGTTAAAGCATGCGAACTCGCTAAAAAAGCAGGAGCTGATTACGTTAAGACATCTACTGGATTTTCTAAGAGTGGAGCGAAGTGCGAGGACGTTGCTCTTATGAGAAAGACTGTTGGAAATGATATGGGCGTAAAGGCTGCTGGTGGAATTAGAGACACAGAGACTGCTCTCAAAATGATTGAAAGTGGAGCTTCTCGCTTAGGATGTTCTGCTGGAATTGCTATTATTGAAGGGATGAAGGACAATGCCTAATACAGAGAATGCAAAGAGTAGTGCAGATTTCTTAAAATCTCTTGGCTTTCCTACTCTTACCGTTCACGATACATTTCAGCATTTTGATTTTACTTCTCCTGGCCGAAGGGTTCTTCTTATAGGACCAATGGGATCGGGAAAGACAGAGTATGCAGCTCGTGTTTGGCGAGATGCTCAGGTTGCAAGAGGAAAAGGTGACTTTGTATCTAGTGCAACTAGTACAGGTATGAGAGATAGACGAAATGTCTTTTTTATCAGAACCGTAATAGATGGCTCTCGCTTCACAGACTACCCAGATGATGCTTTAGCATACCGCTCTGGTTATATTCGCTGTGGAGAAAATATAGCAAGAGTAAGGGATAGTTTTGATTTTGAACAGGTTTTAAAGGACAACCCAAGAGTTGGAACATTTATCATAGATGAAGCTTCATTCTTTGACGAAAGACTTGCTTATGTTGCAAGAAACTATGCTGTCTCTGAAGGTTGCATGTTTGTCTTTCCAACGTTGGTTTTGAACTTTAGACGAGAGTTCTTTAACTCAACTGCACGCCTTATGCTTGATATAGCAACAGATGTTCTACCTTTAACAGCATATTGCGAAGAAAAGAGTTGCCTTAACGATGCTTTCTATACCTATCGTTATTATTTAGTTGATGGTACAGAGTGTCCTGCTCTTTACTTTGATCCTCTTATTATTGTTGGAGGAGACAAGGTTCATGAGGGAGGCTTAGAGCCTAACTATGCAGCTCGTTGCGATAAGCACCATTACCTTCCAGGTAAAGAATATACTTTCTTCACTCTAAAGCCTCTTGGTTTAGATGCTGGAAAAGGTAATGTTGCTCCTCTTATTAAAGAATTGGGATATCTAAAGAGCGATATAAACAAATCCTTATTATTTGAGTCCCTATCTAAGCGTTATAGCGAGAGCTCTGATAGTGAAAGATATATGGCATCTTTGAAGTCGAAGAATATTGCAGAGAAGGCTCTTGCTTTCCTATTTTCTGAGCAAAATCTAATAAGTGAGATTCTTTTAAGAAAGATTGTATCTGAACTTGATTTAGATAGAAGTTACTTAGAAAAGACGCTGTATGAAAATAGACGACCTGTAACATTCGACGAACAATACTTACTCTAGAGGATCAAATGAGCAAAGAAGATGATAAATTAATAGAAAAAGGGCTTTCATCTAGCGAGGTTTTCTCTGGAAGGCTACTACACGTTTTTAAGGATGAAATAGAGCTTCCAAACAAAAAAAGGGGAACAAGAGAATATATAAAGCAGAACGGAGCTGTTGCCATTGTTCCTCTTTTAGATAACGGTTCTGTTATTGCTGAACATCAATATCGTTATCCTGTCAAAAAGGTAATTGTTGAGATTCCTGCAGGTAAACTCGATAGCGCAGACGAAGACCATTTAGAAGCAGCAAAGAGAGAACTCAGAGAAGAGACAGGCTATGTTGCTTCTTCTTGGGTTGAACTAGGCGCTATCTATCCTTCTGTTGCCTACACGACAGAGACTATTTGGATTTATCTTGCTCGTGGGTTGAAGAAAGGCGAGAGAGATTTAGATGATGACGAGTTTTTGAATGTTGTGGAAATTCCGCTTGAATCTTTTGTTGATATGATAGAGAAGGGTGACGTAAGAGATGCAAAAACATGTGTGGCTATCTTAAAGACAAAACTTCTCTTAGATAAGGAAAAATAGAGACATTCTGATTAATCTAGATGTAGTAAAGCAATATTTGACTATTTGTTAGGTATTGCTTTTATTTTTCGATTTTATGTTCGTTTTTACATTTATTCGTTGTAAAAAATGTAATCAGTTACATTTTTTCGTTGAATTTTTTGTAAATAAGTGTTGCAATATGCCTTAGTTATAGAGAAAGGGGAATTTTTGTATGTACCGAATTGCAATTGAAAAATTGTTTGAATGGAAAGAGAGTAAACACCGTAAACCACTTATTATCGAAGGAGCTAGACAAGTAGGTAAAACATGGTTAATGAAAGAATTCGGAAGACAGGCATACGAAAATACTGTATACATTAATTTTGATTCTAATTCTCGTATGAGCCAACTTTTTGCATCAGATTTGGATATAACTCGACTAACAATGGGCTTAGAGGTATATGTTGGTCACAAAATTAATCCTAGTAATACTTTGCTTATATTTGACGAGATACAAGAAGTTCCAAGAGCTCTTACTTCTCTTAAATACTTTTGTGAGGATGCCCCTCAATACCATATTATTTGTGCAGGTTCTCTATTAGGTATTGCATTACACTCAGGAACATCTTTTCCTGTTGGAAAGGTTGATTTCTTGAAACTCTATCCTCTTTCTTTCCGAGAATTCTTAATGGCTATAGGAAATGAACAGTTTACCAAACTTCTTGATTCTTGTGATTTTCAAATGATTAATAGTTTTAAGGAAACTTATATTGATGCATTAAGAAAGTACTACTTCATAGGAGGGATGCCTGAATGTGTAGAAAATTTCATTGAAAGCAAGGATTTTAATGAGGTAAGACGTATCCAAAAGAATATTCTTGCTACATATGAGCAGGATTTTTCTAAGCATGCACCAAATGAGATAGTTCCCAAAATTCGTATGCTATGGAATAGCATACCTAGTCAACTTGCAAAAGAAAATAAAAAGTTTATCTATGGCATTATTAGAGAGGGCGCTCGAGCTAAAGAGTATGAAAATGCAATTATGTGGCTTATGGATTGCGGACTTATACATAAAGTTAGTCGTGTGAATACTGCTAGTATTCCGTTGAAAGCTTATGAAGATTTGAAAACATTTAAGCTTTTTGTTTTGGATGTTGGCTTACTTTGCTGTATGGCCGGACTACAAAGCGAAACACTTTTAGATGGAAATACGCTGTTTGTAGAGTTTAAAGGAGCTTTAACTGAGGAATATGTATGCCAACAACTAAAAACCATAGATGATCTTGGCCTTTATTACTATACAAATGATAGAAATTCTTGTGAGGTTGATTTTGTTGTTGATACAGGCAAAGATGTTATCCCAGTTGAAGTGAAAGCAGAAGTAAACTTAAAAGCAAAAAGTTTGAAGATGTATCGAGAAAGATTTTCTCCTAATATGTCTATTCGTACATCACTAGCTGATTATAAAAAAGAGGATTGGTTAATAAATCTTCCCTTATACGCTATTGAAGAAATCTCAAAGGTATAAAGGAAAAGTACATGAGGCAAAATGTTTTTGTTTCTTTCTTTTTTTTGAAATTAAGCTTGTGTTTTACTTGTAGTTTATTTCAAAAACTTTGGATTTTTTGAAATTACTACTTTTAACAAATTTCAAAAAAAGATGAGTTTATGAAATTTAAGTAGTAAAATCTTTGTTGTAATTTCATTTTCCCTTTTTGATAGAGGAGGAGAACATATGAGCAATCGTGCAGGAACTTTTATTAATAATCTTTCAGGTGAGATGGCATACAAATCCTTTCGTCCCAATTCTCTTCCGCCTAATCCTCCAATTGTTCTTGATAATGAACTAGTATCTAAACTAATTGATGCTAATAAGAAACTAGTTATGCTTGATGGCCTTTCTTCCCACATTTCCAATGTTGACTTGTTTGTTTCTATGTATGTTAGAAAAGAAGCTCTTCTTTCATCTCAGATTGAAGGTACTCAATGTGCATTGGATGACATTCTTAATCCTTTAATTGAGAAAAACACTAATTTAAATGTTTCGGATGTTGTTAATTATGTAAAAGCAACAGAATTCGCACTAAGTCGTCTTCAAGCACTGCCATTGTGCAATAGACTCATTAAAGAAACTCATGCGGTTTTAATGGAAGGAGTGAGGGGACAGGAAAAAAATCCTGGAGAGTTTAGATATTCTCAAAATTGGATTGGTGGACAGGGGAGTACTATACGAAATGCCCGCTATATTCCTCCAAATCCTGAAGATATGCAAATTGCCATGTCAGATTTAGAGAAATATATGGATAGTGATGACTCTCTTGATCCATTAATTCAAATAGCTTTGATTCACTATCAGTTTGAGACAATACATCCATTTCTTGATGGAAATGGCCGAATTGGTCGTCTTCTAATTACGTTATTTTTGATGGAAAAAAAGATTTTGTCTCGTCCTTCTCTTTATATTTCCTACTTCTTAAAAATGAATCGTATAGAGTATTACGATAAGATGACACATGTAAGGAAAACTGGTGACTATGAGCAATGGATTATCTTTTTCTTAGAGGCCCTTGCAGATTCTGCTAGTGATGCTATTCAAACTATAGATAAGCTCACAATACTTCATAGTAACAATATTGCTAAGTTTAATAACCTTTCAGAGAGACAGAGAAGTAGTGTTCTTAAAGTTTTTGATTATATCGAAACTAATCCGATTATTGATATTCAGAAGACAGCATCGGCTCTTAACCTTGCATATAATACAGTTTCTAAAATTGTTATATTACTCATCGAAAAGGGTATTCTCAAAGAGTCAGATAAGATTGGAAAAGCAAAGATTTATTCCTACTACGAATACCTGAATATTCTACGTAAGCATACTTGATAACTCATGTATATATATTGATTTTATTATTTATAGCTTATTTAAATAACATCATTAGTTATGTCTAAACAAATAAAGATTAACAGTAAATAAATTTTGTATAATTTTATATTTTTTTATCTTTTTCTCTTGAACAACTTACTATTAAGCTAGAACAATTAGAAAGCATGGATGATATAAAGCTAATCTGTTGTGATATTGATGGTACCCTCGTTCGCCAAGATAAGTCATTAAGTGATGAAAACATAAAGTGGATACAACGTGTTGTTAGGGAGAAGGATGTAAAATTCACGATTGTCTCTGGTCGAATGTATTCGTCCATCGTGCATTTCTATAATACGATTGGTATAAAATGCTTAGCGTCTTGTCTCAATGGGGCTCTTCTGTATGATGAAGATGGAAACATCATCAAAGACCATAGAATAGAAGAAAATGTTGCAAATCATATATATCATATATCTAAAGATTTTTCGGTAGCTATGCTCGTGATAATTGGAAATGAATGGTATACAGAATGTCATGAAGGTTTTCTTTACTCAGAAAAATTACCAATCTATAGAAAACCTAGCATAATTGAAAATTTAGAGAACCTACTAGAGAGGGAAAAGGTAAATAAAATACTTTTCATGAGTCAAGAGAAAATACAAATAGACAATCTTAGAGAAAAAATTATGAAAGAGATATCTAAGGATGCATCCTTCTACTATGGCAACAACTTCTTAGAGATTATGCCTAGAGGTATTAACAAGGGCACAGCAATTGATGATCTTAGTTCTTATTACGATATAGATAAGTCCGAAATTATGGCCTTAGGTGATGACTTAAATGATTTAGAGATGTTATCAAAAGCCGGTTATTCTGTTGCTATGGCAAATGCCACGGAAGAAGCAAAAAAAGTTGCAAAGTACCTTACTCAAACAAATGAAAATGATGGAGTTGCTAGGGCGATAGCGAGATTCTTCTACCATAAGGAGGAAATATGACAAATAGCGAAAGACAAAAATTAATCCTTGAAATGATTTCTCGAAATAAGAGCGTTCAGATTACAGATTTGACTGAAGCGTTTGATGTTTCTGTTATGACTATACGCCGAGACTTTGCAGAACTAGAGAAAAAAAAGTATATCAAACGTGTTTATGGTGGAGCTGTACTTAATGAAGAAGAACTCAATAAACCATATTTTCCTCGAGCTGCCATAAACAGTGTAACCAAAGACCTTATTGCTAAAAAGGCAAGTGAGATGATAAAAGATGGAGATACTTTAATTCTTGATTTAGGCACTACGGTTCTTCAACTTGCTAAGCATTTAGATGGTAAGAAAGGGCTATCTGTTATATCGTGTTCTCTCCCTGTTTTAAATGAGCTTGAGAAATATCCAGATATAACAATATTTTCAGTAGGTGGGGAGCTTAAACGTGAAAACCATGCATTCTTGGGAATAGAAACTGAGAATGAGATTTCTAAATATTGTGCAGATATTGCATTTATAGGAGTTGCTGGAATATCTAACGAATATGGCCTTACTAATTTTTATCACCAAACAGCCACATTATGTAGAAGAATAATGAAGCAGTCGAAAAAAGTAGTTCTTCTTGCTGATAGTTCTAAGTTTGATAAAGCAAAGCCTGCTGTTGTTGGTGAGCTATCGGATATTGATGCAATTGTCACTGATAACGGGATTCCTGATGAGTATTTAAGGATTTTCAATGATCTAAAAATTCAAGTAATTCAGGTTGAAGTCAATAAAATTGATTAGTTCTCGAACAAATTTTATAAAAAATTAACAAAAAGTTTGACAACTCATGTTCTCTATGTAAACTTATAGCAATAACAAGGAGAACACATGAGAAAAAATATTATTATCAAACATGCTATAAAAAAATATGGTGATAATGTTGTAATTCCAGATCTTAATTTGTTTGTTAAAGAAGGAGAGTTTTTTACTCTTCTTGGACCATCCGGATGCGGCAAAACAACACTTCTTAGAATGATTGCAGGCTTTAATTCTATTGAGGGTGGCGATTTTTATTTTAATGACACAAGAATAAATGACATGGATCCAGCTAAGAGGAATATCGGAATGGTATTCCAAAATTATGCAATCTTTCCAAATATGAGTGTTAGAAAGAATGTAGAGTTTGGACTTAAGAATAGAAAAATACCTAAAGAAGAGGTTAGATCAGAGGCCGAAAAGTTTATGCGTCTTATGCATGTTGATGAATATGCAGAAAGATTACCTGAGCGTCTTTCTGGTGGACAACAGCAACGAGTTGCACTAGCAAGAGCTCTAGCTGTTACACCAGATGTTCTTCTTATGGATGAACCACTGTCTAACCTAGATGCAAAACTTAGGGTCGAAATGCGGACTGTTATAAAAGAAATCCAAAATAAAGTTGGTATTACAACGGTCTATGTAACACACGACCAGGAAGAGGCAATGGCTGTTTCTGATCGTATTGCTGTAATGAGTGGTGGTGTTATTCAACATATTGGAACCCCTAAAAACATCTATCAACGTCCTGCTAATCTTTTTGTCGCAACGTTTATTGGTAGAACAAATGTTCTAAAGGGAAAACTTGAGGTTGATAACGGTATTGTATATATCAAGACAGTCTCTGGCTATAAAACCAAAATAGAAGGTGTCCAAGATAGATTTTTGCATAATCAAGATATCCTTATCTCTGTTCGTCCTGAGGAATTTTGTCTTACGGATGAAAATGTTGAAGGCATATCTGCAACAGTTAAGAGTTGTGTTTTCCTAGGTCTAAACACTCATTATTTTGTTACCCTCTCAACAGGAGAAGATGTAGATATCATACAAGAATCTTCTATAGACTCAATAATTGAGCCGGGATCAAAAATTAAGCTTACAATTAACACCCAGAAAGTGAATCTTTTTACAATAGATGGTAATACGAATATCCTCAAAGGTGTCATAAATTACAAAGAGAAAGGAGAGGATAAATGAAAACCGGACACAGAAGATTTGATCTTTGGACAGTGGCATCTATTGCTCTATTTCTAATGTTCTTAGTCTTTCTTATATATCCTTTATTTGGTGTTATGAAACAATCGATAGTTGGAGACGATGGAAAGCTAACATTCTCCCAGTTTGCCAAATTTTTTAGCCAAAAGTATTATACGAATACCATATTTAATAGCATTAAGGTAACGCTAGCAGTAACGATATGTTCGCTTTTAGTTGGTATTCCTATGTCTTATTTCTATTCGTTTTATAAAATCAAACTTTCTAAGCTAGTGTTTACGATAAGTATACTTTGTTGTATGAGTGCGCCATTCTTAGGTGCATACTCTTGGATTCTTCTATTGGGACGAAGTGGTGTAATAACAACATTTTTTAAAGAAAGTTTGGGCATAAATATTGGTAACATATATGGATTTGGAGGAATACTTTTAGTTCAAACACTAAAATTCTTTCCTCTAGTATTTATATATATGAATGGCGCATTTAAGAATATTGACAACTCCCTTATGGAAGCCTCTGCCAATCTTGGATGTACAGGAATTAAGCGTCTATTTGTTGTTGTTTTATCACTAGTAATGCCAACAGTTCTTGCAGCTTCTCTCCTTGTTTTTATGCGTGCTTTTGCAGATTTTGGAACTCCTGTTGTTATTGGAGAGGGATATATGACGTTCCCTGTTCTCATTTATAGAGAATTTGTTAATGAAAATGGTGCAGATTTTGGATTTGCCTCGGCGATTTCTGTAATTGCAATTCTCGTAACAGCTTTAGTTTTCTTTTTACAAAAATGGGCATCAAGAAAGTTTAGTTTTTCAATAAACTCTCTTCATCCTGTGGAGAAGAAAGAAGCAAAGGGAATTGGAGGTATCTTAATGCATGCATATTGCTATTTAGTTTGCCTTATAGCATTTTTACCGCAGTTATTCATAATATATCTTTCATTTAGAAAGACTAATGCTGCGGGAACAGTGTTTTTAGACGGTTTCTCTCTTGGTAGCTACAAGTCAGCGTTTAATAGACTGCTTGTAAGGTCAATGACAAATACTGTTAAACTTGGTGTTTTTGCTCTTCTTATTATAATTGTAATTGCAATTATCATCGCCTATCTCACAGTAAGAAGAAAGAACCTCCTCAATGATGCAATAGACACCTTTTCCATGATTCCTTACATAATGCCTGGTGTCGTTATTGGTATTGCTCTTTTAACAGCTTTTGGAAGTAAGCCTTTTAAACTTACAGGCACTTTTACAATCATGTTACTTGCTGTAGTTATTAGAAGACTGCCTTATACAATAAGAAGTGCAACGGCAACACTTCAGCAGATACCTATGAGTATAGAAGAGGCCTCAATAAGTCTTGGTGCTTCAAAAATGAAAACACTAACAAGAATTACAATACCTATGATGGGAAATGGTATTCTTTCTGGTTCAATTCTAAGTTGGGTAGCAATTCTAACAGAAGTATCTAGTGCCATTATCCTTTACAACAACAGAAGTATCACAATGACGATTTCAGCATATGTGGCAATTACAAGGGGAAATGACGGAATGGCTGCAGCTTTTGCTGCCATCCTTACAGTAATGACAATTATTTCATTAATTATTTATTTAAGGGTAAGTAAGTCTGAAGATATCAGACTATAAATAAAAGGAGAAAAATAATGAAAAAGATTAGTGTTTTATTACTCGTTTTGTTAGCTTCGCTAGCATTGGTTTTCGCAAATGGAACAAAAGAGACAGAAGATGGTCTCCCTAAAGGTGGAATTGAAAATTCACTTGTCATTTACACATCGAATACAGAAGCAGAGATTGCTGCCATGATTTTGCCATTTACTAGTCTATATCCAGATGTAAATATCGAAATTGTTAATGGTAGCTTTGGAGAGTTATTTGCACGTCTTCAGGCAGAGAAGGATTCTCCTGTTGCAGATATTATGCTTGGTGGACTTTCTTCTACAGATGGAAATAAGTATGAACAGTATTTTATGAAATATACATCAAGTCACAATAGTGAACAAATTGCTCCTGCAACAAATGGTTACTATAGTGTATATGGCATGTCTACAGTTTGCTTTGCTGTAAATACAAAGCTTGAAAACGAACTTGGATTAAATATTCGTTCTTATGAAGACCTACTTAATCCGGCTTTAAAAGGAAAGATAATCTTCTCGGATCCTAATAGCTCATCTGCAGCATGGAATAATCTTTGTAATATCTTCTCCGTTTATGGTGTTGATACTCCAGAGGCATGGTCAATTATCGAAGGTTTAATGAAAAATGGTATGGTTGTTGGGTCATCTTCTTCAAAATGCTTTAAGGATGTTGCAAATGGAGAATATGTAGTTGGTCTAACATATGATAATGGTGCTGTTACAATGCTTGGTGCAAAGAATTATGAGATGCGATATCCATCTAATGGAACATCAGGAAAGGACTCCTGTTTTGCAATCGTTGCAAACTGCAAGCATCCTGAAGCAGCTAAAGCTTTCGTTGAAGCTATGACGTCTAAAGAAGGTACGGAGAAAATGTACAACATGTATGGAGGCGTTAGATTTACAAATTCTCTTGTTACTGAACCTTCTTCTTTCCAACTTGGAAAAACAAAAGACATCAAATGGGTTGATAGACCTGTTGAAGAACTTACAGCCAAGAAAGATGAGCTTCTTGCTAAGTGGAACGATCTTTACGCAAGAATTTATAAGTAAATATTGCTCCTTTATTGAGCAAATTCATTATTAATTGAAAGGAATCATATTCTTTTAAGTAATGAGTATGATTCCTATGTATGGATTAGAAAAATATGGAGAAAAAAGCAGATGTTGGTCTAATTGGCCTTGCTGTTATGGGTGAAAACCTTGTTATTAATATGGAATCAAAGGGCTTCCGTGTTGCAGTTTTTAATCGCACGTTGGAGAAAGTTGATAAATTTCTAGAGGGTAGGGCTAAAGGTAAAAATATCATTGGAGTTCACACTCTTGAAGAACTTGTTGATTCTTTAAAACGACCTCGTAAGGTTATTTTGCTTGTTAAGGCAGGAAGTCCTGTTGATGATTATATTGATGTCCTAGTTAATCTTTTAGAAGAAGGAGATATAATCATTGACAGTGGTAATAGTTATTTTAAGGACACAATTAGACGTACCCAATATGTTGAAAGTAAAGGTCTACTCTACGTTGGAACCGGAATTTCTGGAGGAGAAGAGGGCGCACTAAAGGGTCCTAGCCTTATGCCTGGAGGTTCTGATAAAGCATGGCCTATTGTGAAAGACTTATTCCAAGCTGTAGCTGCAAAGGTTAATGATGGAACACCTTGTTGTGAGTGGGTTGGTCGCGATGGAGCAGGACACTTTGTAAAGATGGTTCATAATGGGATTGAATATGGTGATATGGAGCTCATCTCTGAAGCATACAGCCTAATGAAAAATATTTTAATTCTTAGTGATGATGAAATTTCTGAGGTTTTTTCAGCATGGAATAAGACTGAGCTTAATAGTTACTTAATTGAAGCAACAAGTTTAATATTGAAAAAGAAAGATGAGGATGGTACTCCTCTTGTTGGTAAAATTCTAGATGTTGCTGGCCAAAAAGGTACGGGAAAATGGACATGCCTTGAATCTCTAGATGAGGCGGTTCCTCTTACACTTATTGCAGAATCCGTTTATTCAAGATTTCTTTCTTCCCTGAAGGAGGAAAGAACTTTAGCCTCTTCTTATTACGAACACCCTTCAATCATGTTTGATGGCGATAAGTTAGAAATGATTGAGGATATAAGGCGAGCATTGCTTGCTTCTAAGATTATTTCCTATGCTCAGGGTTTCGTTTTGATGAGAACGGCACAGAAAAATTATAATTGGGAACTTAATCTTGGCGAAATAGCTCTTATGTGGAGAGGTGGATGCATTATTAGGTCAGTTTTTTTAGATCGAATTAAAGATGCTTTTAGTAAGAATCCAGATCTCCATAATTTAATTCTTGATTCTTATTTTCATGGCTTAATTCCAACTCTAATTCCATCAATGAGAAATGTGATAATAGTGGCAACTAAGAATGGTGTTTCAATACCTGCATTTTCATCAGCACTTTGTTATTTTGATGGGTACACCTCCAAAAATCTTTCCGCGAACCTAATACAGGCACAGAGAGATTTCTTTGGAGCTCATACTTTTGAGCGTGTTGACAAAAAGAGAGGCGTATTCTTTCATGCTAATTGGACAGGTGAGGGAGGAGAAACTTCTGCATCAACATACAATGCATAAAACAAAGAAAAACTAGGGGAAATTTTTCCCCTATATTTATGCTTTCTTCCACATGGCTTGCAACTTATTAACTGTATCTACAACAGTAGCAGGATTCATATTTTCTAAAGACCAGAGTACATTTATATCTCTCTTTTTTACTTCGCTCATGAATGCACTCCAATCAAAGACGCCAGTAAGTGCAGGAAGATTTCCTATCTTTGTGCCGTTTTCTTCTGAAAGGATGTAATCCTTACAGTGAATTGCAACTAGTCTATCTTTGAATAGATCTAAGAAAGGAGAGTAGAAAGATTTAACAGCATCTGCTGTTGGATTTGCATACTCCATGCCATCTTTTTCTTTTAAGCCTGCATATGGAACAAGATTGATAGGATCAAGAAGGACCTTTAGAGAAGAAGATGGGAACCTCTCTATTACGCCCATTAGCCTTTCTAAAGAACCAATAGTATGAGTATGATTTACAGGTTCAAGCGTGCAATATGCTCCATATTTCTCTGCTGCATTTACCATCTCTGAAAGAGAAGAGTAGAAGACTTCTAGATATCTTGGGTCACTTGTCTTTGTACTGTATCCCCCATTAGGGTTTTGTGTGCCAGTTTCGGTTGCAACTATAGGGCACTTAAAAGCTTTCCATAAAGAGAGATTCTTTTTGAATCTTTCTACTTCTTCTTTTCTTTTTTCTTCATTTGGATGAACAACGTTGATATAAGCACCAACAACACCGACTTTAACGCCATGTGAAGAAAGTGTGTCTGTAACGCTTGAAATGTATTCCTCGTCCCATTCTTGCCATGGTTTAGATTGGGGTACAACTTTTTTTAGTGCAAGTTGAATATAAGAATTCTTAAAATAACTTTCTACTGTTTTTCCTAATTCTTCGACTGAAGAGAATGAGCCAAAATCGTGAGCTCTAAAACCGATATTTAACATAAGAAAATATTAATATCAAATATTAAAAAAAGAACAGAGGTAAGGTAGTGACAAAATTTGAATAATTCTGTTATTCTTTTCAAGATTCTTGAGCCTTCGGGCAGAGGAGGTGAGATATATGGCATTCGTTAAAGTTGAAGAAACTGAACCACTCGAAAAAGCGATTAAGCGTTTTAAGAGAATGGTAGAGAAGGAAGGCGTCATCAGAGATTACAAGATGCGCAGATACTTCGAGAAGCCATCTGCCATCCAGCACCGCAAGGATAAAGCTATGGCAAGAAAGCAGATGCTCAAGAATAAAAAGGCACGTTCTTCAAAGGCTTATTAATTTTTGAGTTATCAAAGAAAAAGGGGCTGTTGCACGAGCAAAAATAAAATGACAATAGCCCTATAAAAAAAG
>SAMEA104315422__coassemble_377_pt1 | contig 22489 bp, 21 predicted proteins | sample SAMEA104315422__metabat2_low_PE_015 | metagenome-assembled genome bin SAMEA104315422 (sample SAMEA104315422) | gut metagenome | biome: Monkey gut; feature: monkey-associated habitat; material: faeces | place: China | collected 2013
TACAAGAAAACAAGTCAATGGTTTCTGTTAAAAAACTATTGACCTTTTATAGGAGAAAAAGATGAAAAAAATTTTATCAATTATTTTATTAGCTATAGTTTCTGTTTCTTTCTTAGCTGCTGCTAACGTAGATGTTTATAATAATGTTAAAGTTGGAGTAGGCATTTTTAATGGACAGAGAACCCTAAACATTAAGAGTGGTGATAGTTCTTATGCCATTGATGCTTCAGAAGTTAAGAGAACAGATTTAGTCATTGCTTCAACACCGGAAGTCTATTTTACTTCTAACTTTGGTATAGGTAGTGGCTTATATGTTATGATTCCACTCTCTGTTACAAGTGGCGGAGTAGAGAAATCTGACAACAAAATCATTCTTAGCCCAGCTATGTTTGTTTGTGGAAAAGTAGATGTAACTAAAGACTTCTCTCTTGTTGGAAAGGTTGGCGCTTCTTTAGAGAGAACAAAGAGTGTAATTAGTGAAAATTCTCTTTCAAAGACAACATTGAACATTACAGATTTAATGCTTTTGGCTGATCTTAGTGGTAGATACAAAATTAGCAATAGCAAGAAAACTACATTCAGCATTGAAGCCGGATGTACTGCTTTAATGCCTATTCATACTTGGGCTAATTCTGAGACAACAGTAGCTAGCAGTACATATAAGACAGAATACACCACAACGAATACTTCCTATGATATTATCCCATATGTATCTTTAGCTTTCACATTATAAAACGACTTTTAACAGATTTTGAGCTCCACTTTTTGTGGGGCTTTTTACATGAATAATGTCATTTCTTACTGTAAAAACTTTGTAAAATAATGAAAATTTTACTAAATAAAAAAGATAAATTTTTATCTCATAGTTTATTTTCATCCTCTTTAAATGGTACGATTAGCTAATTGTACGAAAGAGGAGAACATAATGTCTGAGACATTCGATTATTCGATTGTCGATTCTGCTTTGGTCAAATGTGGTGCTAAACAGTCTTCGATAATTGCAATACTACAAACAATTCAAGAGTATTATCATTATTTACCCAAAGAGGTTTTTCCTTATTTAGCTAAAAAGTTAGATATGAGTGAAGCCCGTATTTATAGCGTTGCAACTTTCTATGAAAATTTTTCTCTAGAAAAGAAGGGTAAGTACGTCATCAAGTTTTGTGATGGAACAGCTTGTCATGTTAGAGGCAGTGTCCCAATTTTAGAAAGAGTAAGATCCGAACTTGGTGTTACTTCTAGCAAAAAAACTACAGATGATCAGCTTTTTACAATTGAAACAGTTTCTTGCCTAGGAGCCTGTGGCCTCGCTCCTGTTATGACAGTTAATGATGAGGTTCACCCATCTATGACGCCAGATAAAGCTATGGAGGTTATCTATAGTCTTAAGGTAAAAGAGAGCGCTAAATAATGAATAAATTAAAGAATAGAAAAGACCTCTTAAAACTAAGAGAAGAAGTTAAGAATGCATACGAAGCACAGAAAAGAAAGATAATTGTCTGTGGCGGAACTGGCTGTGTTGCTGGTGGTTCTTTAAAAATATATGAAAGTTTAAAGACAAAAATGGAGGAAGAGAATTTAAATGTCTCCATTACTCTTGAAAAAGAACCTCATGGCGATGAGATTGGTCTAAAAAAGAGCGGATGCCATGGCTTTTGTGAAATGGGCCCTCTCGTAAGAATTGAGCCGGAAGGCTGGCTATATACAAAAGTTAAATTAGATGACTGCTCAGAAATAATTGAAAAGACAATCAAAAAGGGCGAGTGCATTGATCGCTTGAGCTATAAGATTAATGGCGAAATATATGAAAAACAAGAAGATATTCCTTTTTATAAGCAACAGACAAGAATAGTCCTTGAGCATTGTGGAAAGATTGATGCAGATAGTATTAAGGAATATATAGCTATTGGTGGTTATAGTGCTTTTGAAAAGGCTCTCTTTGATATGTCTTCAGATGAGATTGTTTCTGAAGTATCACTTTCATTACTTCGAGGTCGAGGTGGCTGAGGATTCCCAACAGGAAAGAAATGGGAACAAGTAAAAAGAGCAAAAGGTGAAAAGAAGTACGTTGTTTGTAATGGCGATGAGGGTGACCCAGGCGCTTTTATGGACAGATCCATTATGGAGGGTGATCCCCATAGAATGATTGAAGGCATGATGATTGCCGGTCGCGCTGTCGGGGCAACGGAAGGCTATATCTACGTCAGAGCTGAGTATCCTTTAGCTGTAAAGAGACTAATGAATGCCATTTCTCAAGCGGAAGAAATTGGGCTCCTTGGTAATAATATACTTGGTTCAGGCTTCTCTTTCGATATCCATATTGCTAAAGGCGCTGGTGCCTTTGTATGTGGAGAAGGCTCTGCATTGACAGCATCAATTGAAGGTAAGAGAGGATTTCCTCGCGTAAAACCTCCTCGCACAACAGAACATGGACTTTTTGATTCTCCAACTGTATTAAACAATGTTGAAACATTTGCAACTGTTCCTCAAATAGTAGGAAAAGGTGCCAAGTGGTATTTATCAATTGGAACACCAACAAGCCCTGGAACAAAGGCCTTTGCGCTTACTGGTAACATTACAAACACAGGTCTAATCGAAGTTCCTATGGGAACAACACTAAGAAAAATAATTTTCGATATCGGTGGAGGAATGAGAGGAGATGGCGAGTTCAAAGCTGTTCAGATAGGTGGTCCATCTGGTGCATGTTTAACTAAAGATCAGTTAGATCTCCCTCTCGATTTCGATAACTTGAAGAAAATAGGTGCCATGATTGGCTCTGGTGGCCTTGTTGTTATGGATAGCCATACCTGTATGGTCGAAGTTGCAAGATTCTTTATGCATTTTACACAAAATGAGTCTTGCGGAAAGTGTGTTCCATGCCGTGAAGGTACAAAGCGTATGCTTGAAATTCTTGAGCGAATTGTAGATGGAAACGGTACTGAAGGCGATATAGAACTATTAGAAGAGCTTAGTGACACAATATCTCATACAGCACTTTGTGGCTTAGGAAAATCTGCTCCTAACCCTGTTGTTAGTACAATAAAGAATTTTAGAGATGAATATGAAGCTCATGTCTATCAAAAGAAGTGTCCGGCAGGACAGTGTCAGAAGCTTAAGAAAATCTATATTGATCCACTTCTTTGCAAGGGATGCTCTGCTTGTTCTCGCAAGTGCCCAGTTGGAGCTATTAATGGAAAGATTAAAGAGCCATTTAATATTGATTTAAGCAAGTGTATTCGTTGTGGTACATGTATTGAAACTTGTAAGTTTGGTGCAATTAAGGAGGCGTAAAGATGACAGAGACTGAGTACATGTATGTAGACGGAATACCAGTAGCGATTAATGGCGAAAAGAACATGCTCCAAGTTATAAGAAAGACTGGAGTTAAGCTTCCAACCTTTTGCTATCATACAGATTTATCGATATATGGTGCATGTAGAATGTGCATGGTTGAAGATGAAAAGGGCAATCTTTTTACTTCATGTTCAACTCCTCCAAAGAGTGGAATGAGTATCAAAACTAATACTGCACGACTACGTAAGTATAGGAAAAATATACTTGAACTTTTACTTGCAAATCATTGTAGAGACTGCACAACGTGTGTAAACAATAAGGCTTGTAAGCTTCAAGATTTAGCTGTTAGATTCAATATTGATGGAGTAAGGTTCCCTAATCGCGCAGACGAAAACAGAGTTAAGAACTCTTCCGAATGTATTGTTTTTGATTCTGGGAAATGTATCCTTTGTGGTGATTGCGTGCGAACATGTCATGAAGTGCAAAATGTTGGCGCTATCGACTTCGCATATAGAGGAAGCAAGATGGTTATTTCCACAGCTTTTGGTAAGAGTCTAAGCGAAACAGATTGTGTTGGTTGCGGTCAGTGTGCAGTTGCTTGTCCTACTGGAGCAATAATGCCTCGTAATGATATTCAAAGAGTATGGGATGCATTGGAAGATAAGAACGTGAAGACTGTTGTTCAGGTAGCTCCTGCAGTCAGAGTAGCTCTTGGAAACTTAGAGGGAATTGAAGAAGGAAAGGATGTATCTCCACTAATCTTTGCGGCTCTTAGAAAAATCGGCTTTGACGAAGTCTATGACACATCTTTTGCTGCAGATATTACTGTAATTGAAGAGTCAAAAGAATTCTTAGAAAGATTGAAAGAAGGAAAAAATCTCCCAATTATTACATCTTGTTGTCCAGGTTGGATTCAATATTGCGAAAAGAAACATCCTGAACTCTTAAACAACGTCTCTACTTGTCGTTCTCCTATGGAAATGTTTGCTTCAATTATTAAGGAAGAGAGAGGTGAAAGAGGCAAAAAACTTTTCAGTGTTGCTATTATGCCTTGTACAGCAAAGAAGTTTGAAGCTCAAAGGGAAGAGTTTAGAACAAAAGATGGTGCTCTCGTTGATGCCGTTATTACAACAGAAGAGTTAACACATATGTTTAGAGAAGCAGGAATTCTTCTTAGTGAAATTGATGGAGAACCTGTAGATCATCCATATGATTATTCATCTGGATCTGGTGTTATTTTCGGAGTAACTGGCGGTGTAACAGAGGCTGTTTTAAGAAATGTTATAAAGGATAAATCTCGTTCTTCTCTCTTAAAGATTGCAAATGTAGGAGAGAGAGGTAATGAAGGTATTAAAATCTTTGACCTTACTACAGAAGATGGTGTTGCATTACGACTAGGCGTTGCTAGTGGCTTGATGAATGCAGAAAAGCTATTAGAAAAGGTAAAGAATGGCGAGAAGTTGGATATCATAGAAATAATGGCTTGCCCAGGTGGCTGTGTCAGTGGCGGTGGTCAGCCTTTCGTTCATGCCAACGTTCGTAAAAACAGAGGCAATGGACTTTATGAAGCAGATAGAATGATGAGCATAAGGCACTCTGAAACCAATCCTTCTGTTACGGCACTCTATTCTCGACTTCTTACTGGAAAAGAGCATAGTTTGTTGCATGTAAAATATAAGAAAAAATAAAGTAGGCGGCTTCTTTAAAACGGAAGCCGTTTTTATTTGATATATTTCCTTTAAAAATATAGAAATACAGAATGAAAATAAAAAAAATAAATTTTTTTATTAAATATTCTTTACATTTGTTTAACTTGTTTGTATATTTACCACAGTAAACGAGAATTGATAATCGCTCGTTTCAGTAACCTCCTTTTGTTCCCCACACATGGTTTCCTCCTTTTTGCCAATTATGTGGGGTTTTTTATTTTCCAAAAAATAGAAATATATAGTGCTATGAGGCTTCTAAATAATAAAAGCTTCTAAAAATCTCTTTCTAGAAGCTCTGTAAAATCTTTTTAATAGCAATCATAGATAATGATCTTCATTGCTTTTCTTTTTCACCATAAAGAAAGAGAAGAAGAACAAAAGAAGTGTAAAAACTACAAAGGTAATGGTTCCCTTCCAATCTTCTGCATATGTACAAAGGAAATCATATGTTCCATGAAGAAGAGTAGGGAAAACAAGTGTCAAAATTCGAGACATTGTTGCTCTTGCTCTTTCTCCATATACTGTGTGTTCTCTTTCCTCTCCATACCAAAGTCCCATGAAGACACCAAAAGAACAATGTCCAGGAATTGCTGTAATGGCTCTTGTAAGTGCGACAGATAAACCATATCTGAAAACGTATAGGATATTTTCCCAAAGAGCAAAGCCTAGTGAAACAGCAACAGCGTAAACGACAGCATCATATTTGCAATTGAAGTTTTCATTGTTCCATGTTTTCTTTCTTAAGAGTAGGTACTTTGAACCCTCTTCTGATAGCGCAACAACAATATAATAGAGGATGATATTATACAGTAGTGTAGGAGAAGAGAAGAAAATAGAGAGCAAGAAAGAGCCAATTTCTTCGAGGAACGAGGCGATAAGAGTTGAGATTATTCCTGAAATTAAAAGCAAAAGAATAAATCTGGGATCCTCTTTCTCCAATTTATCTGATTTATATACTTTTATTAAAAGAAAAATCGCTGGAATTATAGCAGCAAGTATGAGAATTGTTTGTGGTAATAGTAGAATACTTAACATTTTGCCTCCAATATTAAGTTATTGTAAAATTATTAAAATTTACTAAACAAAAATAAACGCTCTGTGATATATATGTTTTTATCATCAATATGAGTTTACTCATTTCTTAATTGATGATTATAAGCCCATCTCCGAAACCTTAAGACTACCCCCCCCTTGATTTAGGTCTCATTACTTCGGAATGGGTTTATAATTTTTATTTTCCCTTTTTTAATGCTTTAAATTTTGATTTAGAAAGAAATTCGATAGCTTCGACATTTCTTCCATGAGTTAGTTGCCAAATTGCTGTCTCAGCTTCTTCTCTTCCTCTCGCTTTTTTAAATGTGATAAAGCCATGTAGTGAGGATGCAGCTACTAAGACCTTAACTTTGTTGCCATCTCTTTCTAATGCTTCTCCATAAAGAAGAGAGTCATCGAGAAGGGGGTCGATACCAGCCGCAATAATTAGTGTTGGAGGAAGCCTAGATAAGTCTTGAGAGAGAAGTGGACTCATTAAAGGGGAGAGGCTATCCTTTGTTTCTCTTGAATAATTCTTTATGTACCAACTAATCATCTTTTGGGTAAAGACAGGTGTTTCTTTATATATTTCCATTGATTGAGTTCTTAGTCTGCCATCTGTTAATGGATATAAAAGCAACTCAGCAGCTGGAAGTGATTCTTTTCTATCTCTAAGAAGTATGGTTGTGCTTGCAGCAAGTGTTGCTCCAAAGCCATCCCCTGCAATATATACTTGGTCTGGATCGATTTTCCAATACTTAACACCTTCTCTTGCCCAAAGAAAAGCATCAAAGCAATCTTCAATTGCCACAGGAAACTTGTACTGTGGACCTAAGCGATAATCGACAAGAAGAACAGCTGTTTCCATCTTTGATGCAAAGTACTTCAAATAAGTTAGATAGAAATCCATGTTAGAGTGGAGCCAACCACCTCCATGATAAAAGACAACAAGAGACATTGTTCCTTTTTCTTGAAGCTTTTGGTCGACAATATAATAAGCTGTTACTGTTCCTCCATTTGTCACCGGAATTATATATGAAGTAACAGATATGTCTTTTATTGTGTGACAAATGTATTTGTTCTTAATCCCATTTGGATAAGAACTATTATTCATTGTTTTTATTTCTTCAGGAGAAAGCGACTCTGGGTTTAGTGAGAAAAACTTTTGAAAGCCTTCAATAAACTGTCGTTCTCTCCTGTCAATTACATAATTTGACATAGGCTAATTTTCTACTAAAACGTATTATAGTGCAAGCAAATGAATACATATGCACGAATAATAAGAAGAAAATAAGCCAGTCTAGAGAATGTTTTTTGCTGGATAAACGGGATCACTTGTAAAGAGAAGGCCAAGCTTCCTTAGTCCAGCAGAATCTCCTGCAGATGGGATATGTGTCATATGAACATCCATTCCTTTTAAGAGAGGAAGCATTTTTAGAGCTCTAGCACTATCCTCATCTTCTGCACTAGACATTGCTAAGGCAATTAATGTTTCGTCTAAGTTAAGGGATACTCCCTTACCAGAGAGAATATCTCTTTTCATTGTGGTGATTGCTTGAATAATTTTATTGTTAATTAAATCTTTCTCTTTATCGATATTAGCAAGAACTTTTAGTGCATTTAGTATCAAAGCAGATGAAGCATGTAAAACCATAGAATTGTGAGCTGTTACAATTGTATCATCTGGAAGTCTGATTGCTGCAGCACAAGCAGTTCCATCTTTGCCTTTGCCTTCAGAAATAGCTTTTTTTAGAGCTTCGCGTGCTGGTACAACGACGCGCCTCATTTCTGGAGTTAGGTGAGAAGAGTCCATAATAGAATTCATTCGGGTGACTGTGTTTTCATCACATAGACCTGCTGCATAGTCGGTCTTTGTCTTGAAGTATCGTCTGATTATCTCTTCTTTTCCGGCCTCTCTACACACTTCGTCATCGGTAATACCAAAGCCACAGCGATTTACTCCCATATCTGTTGGGGATTTATAAGGGCATTCTTCTCCACTTATCTTCTCAATAATCTTTTTTAATAGTGGAAATGCTTCAATATCTCTATTGTAATTTACGGCAACCTTTCCATAAGCATTTAGGTGGAAATGGTCTATTAAGTTTACGTCACCTAAATCTACTGTTGCTGCTTCATAAGCGATGTTAACAGGGTGGTCAAGAGGAAGATTCCATATAGGAAAGGTCTCTAATTTGGAATAGTGTGGGTTTCCTCCCATTTTAGCTTCATGGTACATTTGACTAAGGCATGTTGCTAATTTTCCACTACCTGGCCCAGGTGCGTTAACGACAACAACAGGAGCATCAACAGGAATATATTCATTTTTTCCATAGCCATCTTCTGAGACTACAAGATCAATATTGGTTGGGTAACCAGGTGTTGCTGAGTGTGTATATACGTTAATTCCCATTCTCTCAAGCTTTTCTTTGAAAAGAACAGCAGAAGATTGACCATTAAATCTAGTAATTACAACCTTGTTGCACTTTATTCCATAGCGAGCAAAATCATCAATCATCTTTAGAACATCGGCATCATAGCTAATACCAAAATCGCCACGCATCTTTCTCTTTTCGATATCTCCTGCATAGATGCAGATTATTATGTCGAGGTGTTCCTTTAATGACTGTAAAACATACATTTTGTTATTTGGGTCAAATCCTGGAAGAACGCGTGAAGCGTGTAGGTCATATAAAAGCTTTCCTCCACACTCTATATAGAGTCTGCCCTTACTATTTTTTACTCTTTCAAGAATATAACGTGTTTGTTCTTCAATATACTTTTTACTATCAAAACCAATCTTCATTTATTTAATCCTATTGCCTCTATTATCTAATAAAAGGCCCTTCAAGAAGAAGGGCTTAAATTTATTTTAACAATGAGACATAACTGAGAAGAATTTCGTCACCCTCACATCCAGAGAGTACCTTCTTCGCTAGCTTCTTTCCAAGCTGTACTCCCTCCTGATCGAATGAGTTAATATTCCACAAGAAGCCTTGGAACATTACCTTGTTTTCATAATGGGCGAGGAGTGCGCCTAGTGCTTCTGGCGTAAGCTTCTCTCCATATATCAAAGAAGAAGGTCTTCTTCCTTCAAAGTTCTTGTTAGGATTCTCATCATCTTTGCCTAGTGCAAAAGCTACTATCTGAGCAAATAGATTTGCGTTGAGCTTTTCTTGGCTTGTTGATCCATCTGTTACGATATCGAGTCCTCTTTGGTTTTCTTTGAAGCCAATAAATTGTAGAGGTACAATATTTGTTCCTTGGTGAAGGAGCTGATAGAAGCTGTGCTGACCATTAGTTCCTGGTTCTCCAAATATTACTGGTCCAGTTACATAATCGATAGCACCTCCAAATCTATTAACACTCTTTCCATTTGATTCCATATCGAGTTGCTGTAGGTGGGCAGGGAATCTAGATAGAGCTTGAGAATAAGGAAGAATAGCTGTTGTTTCATAACCAACAACATTTCTTAAATAGAGTCCAATAAGCGCATGCATTAATGCACCATTCTTCTTAATATTCTTATTTAAAGATAAAACATCTTCTTCATGAGCTCCCTTTAATAGCTTACTGAATGTGTTAAAGCCATAGCTAAGAGATAATACGACAGCTCCAACAGCAGATGTGGAGGAATATCTTCCTCCGATATAATCATCAATAAAGAAAGATGCAAGAAGGGAAGTGTCTTTACTTAAAGGAGATGTTTTACTTGTTACGGCTACCATATGCTTTGATGCAACAAAGCCTTCGATTGGTGATTTTTTTAGAACATTTAAGACTAAATCTCTGTTTGTTAAGGTTTCTTGAGTTGTCCCAGACTTGGAAACAAGGACAAAAAGAGTAGTCTCTAAGTTTAAACTTTCGATAGCTTGTGCTGCATCGTCTGGGTCTACATTTGATATAAACTTAGCCTCTAGTGTCTTGGTCTTTGTTCCCTTTGCCCATCCGTTAAGAGCTATATAGAGCGCTCTAGGACCAAGGTCTGAGCCTCCAATACCAATTTGGCAGATTGTTTTAAACTTTTTTCCTGTAGATCCTTTGATATCGCCTCTTCTTACTTTATTTGAGAAGTCTTTAATTTTTTCTAGTTCTCCTTTGTAAAAGGCTTCTTTATCTTCTCCATCAGCGATTACTTCTTTTTTTAGCACATTGCCTCTTGTTAAGTGATGCAATACAAGCCTGTTCTCGCCTGTGTTCATTCTTTCTCCTGAGAGGAGAGCCCTATATTTGTCAATTACTTCCATTTCGTCACTTAACTTCTGCAACGTTTTAATTATGCTGTCGTCGACAGGCATAGCTGCGTAATTGTATGTGAGTTTTCCTCCAAGCTTTATATTACACTCTTTTATTCTTTCACCGGTGAGTAACTTTCTAATATCTTTTTTCTCACTTTCTAAAAGTTTTTTGTAGGATGATGATGCTGTGAGATTAATGTAGTCCATTTTGTCCTCCTTATTCCTTTATCTCAGGAATTCTCGCATTGAATGATTCTAATAAGTCCTCTTTAGTCATTCCTTCACGTAGTATTAAGAAAATTGTATCATCTCCAGCAAGAGAGCCAAGAATTTCAGGAAGCGCAAGAACATCTAAGGCAAAACCAACGCTATTTGCATGTCCCGGTCTTGTTTTTATTACTCCAAAGTTGCCAGAGAATTCTATAGATATGATACCTCTTCTTACGTCCTGAATATAGCTTTTTTCAGACTCGCTGATTAAATCTTTATCAGGAAGTGCATAGTAGTAACCAGACCATCCATCGCTAATTTTTCCAACCTTAAGCATTTTTAAATCTCTAGATAGGGTAGCCTGCGTTACGGAGTATCCCTCCTTTGCTAAGAGTTCTAGCAATGTATCTTGGTTGTCTATTCTATTGTTTTTGATGATTTCTTTGAGTGTTGAGAGTCGATTATTTCTTTCTTTCATTTCTATATCCTTAATTTATTTTTGCATGATTATGCAATTCTTATACATAATAATCACATTGTTTTTCCAATGCAAGTTTACTTTTCTTCTTTAAATAACATATATAGAAAGATTTATAGGCAGTAAGATCAAAATCTATTGAGAAAAAGAGTTTATGAGGATAATCTTCTTTTTTGGAGAGAGTAATGGCAGATTGGATTGTAGTATTACTTTGTTGTTTTTATATAGGCTTTGAGGTCTTTGTTGCCTTCATCTTATATAAGTTTTTTCATTTAAAAAGTGAATATACAAGGAAGCTTATACATATATTAACTTCATTTGTAATCGTGCCAGTTGAGTACTATGTTTCATCTCCTTTTTGGCGGTTGATTTGTCCGTTTGTTTTTATTTTTGTTAACATTTTTGCTTGTCTATCTGGTCTAGTAAAAGATTTGGGAATGACAGATGGAAAGCGTCATGTTGGCCTAATTCTTTACCCCATATCTGTTACAGGTGTTGTTGCTTTAGAAACTTTGGGAGTAATAAGAGCTGAAGCTGCAATATGTGGTGTATTAATTATGGGACTAGGAGATGGCTCTGCAGCTTTAGTTGGAACTGCATTTGGTCGTCATAGCTATAGTGTTTACCATAAGTATAAAAAGAGTTTGGAAGGATCTTTTTTCATGGCAGCTATTTCTCTAATCATTGTGCTTTTTTTTACAACGCTTAATGTTTATCAAGCTATTTTAGTAGGCATAACAGTATCACTAATAGAGAATTTTTCTCCTTCAAGTGTTGATAATGTTTCTGTTCCTTTCTATGCATCTCTAATTGTGGAGGTCTTATGCAGAGTTTAATAGGATTATTAGATGAGAAGATTTCTCTTCTTCCTTTTTGGGTTACTATCCTTATATATACATCTGTTTTACTTTTAGTTGTTTTTCTATCAATTTGGAGAAAGTGGCTTACATCTAGTGGTATTCTAGGAGCTTTTCTTCTTGGTTTTATGGTCTTGTATTTTGGCGGTTTTTCTTGCTTTACGCTCTTCTTTTTCTTTTTCTTTTTTTCATCGCTACTATCAAAGCTAAAGAGAAGTGTTAACAAGAGAGAAAAAAAAGGAAATCAAAGAGACTTAATGCAAGTTATTGCTAATGGCTTACCTGCCGTTCTTGGTCTCTTTCTAACGAGAATATATCCACTCAATGCAATTGGCTTTGTTGGCTTTGCTTCTGCAATTGCTGAAGCTACTGCCGATACTTGGTCTAGCACCTTTGGTATAATGAGCAAAAAGGAGCCTCTCTCTATAGTTTCGTTTACAAAGGTTCCAAAAGGGATAAGTGGGGGTGTAACTGTACTTGGGCTTTTTGCTGGGTTTGTTGGTTCATTTTTAATTTCAATTTTTTACTTCTTTATTATTAATTCGTCATGGCATCATCTTTTGATAGTCACAGGAACAGGATTTTTAGGCTCTGTTATAGATTCTATTCTTGGAGCAACAGTACAAGTACATTACCGTCGTGATGATGGAACGCTAACAGAGAATGAGTGGGATGGAGAAGAAAAATTATCTAGAGCTAGGGGAATTCCAGGTTTTGATAATGATATTGTAAATCTTGTTTCAGGTTTATTAGCATTATCGCTAGCTCTTTTCCTTGCTACAGTAATTAAGTGATAATTTTACTTGTCGATTCACTTATTTCTGCTTATTTTATTTCTTAGCGATGAATAGTCGCTCTTGTGTAGTATTTAAAAGAAAATAGGAGATATAAAAGATATGGCAAAGCAACTTCAATTTAATGAAGAGGCAAGAAAGTCTCTTGTAAATGGTGTAGAAAAAATATCTAAGGCAGTTATGACAACTCTCGGACCAAAGGGAAGACTTGTCCTCTTAGATAAGAAATATGGCGCTCCAACAGTAACAAAGGATGGTGTTTCTGTTGCAAGAGAGATTGAACTCGAAGATCCATTTGAAAACATGGGTGCTCAGTTATTAAAAGAAGTCGCTTCTAAGACTAACGATGTGGCAGGAGATGGTACAACTACAGCTACTGTTCTTGCTTGGTCAATCACAAAAGAAGGTATGAAGAGTGTCGCTGCAGGTGTAAACCCAATGGGCATTAAGAGAGGAATCGATAAGGCTGTACAGGATGCAGTTGACTCAATCAAGGGCGAAGCTAAGATGATTGAGGATAAGGAAGAGATTGCTCAGGTTGCTTCAATTTCTGCTAATAATGATAGAGCTATTGGCGATGAGATTGCTAATGCTATGGATAAGGTTGGTAAGGATGGTGTTATTACTGTTGAAGAGAGTAAGACTATCGACACAACTGTTGATTTCGTAGAAGGTATGCAGTTTGATAGAGGTTACCTAAGTGCTTACTTCTGTAACAACAGAGACACTATGACAAGTGTTATGGATAACCCATATATTCTCATCTATGATAAGAAGATTTCTAACATGAAGGAACTCTTACCATTACTTGAGAAGGTTGCTCAGAGTGGCAAGCCACTTGTAATGATTGCAGAAGATGTTGATGGTGAAGCTCTTGCAACACTTGTTCTTAACGCTGTTAGAGGAACACTTAATGTTGTTGCTGTAAAGGCCCCAGGTTTTGGTGATAGAAGAAAGGCTATGCTTGAGGATATTGCTGTTCTCACAGGTGGTCAGGTAATTACTGAAGATCTTGGCATGAAGCTAGAAGATGCAGATCTTACAATGCTTGGTAAAGCTAAGAGAGTTACAGTTGATAAGGATAATACTACTATTATCAACGGTGCTGGTTCAGCTGAAAACATTAAAGATAGAATCGCTATGCTCAAGGTTCAGATTGCAGATAGCACATCCGATTATGACAGAGAGAAACTACAGGAAAGACTCGCTAAGCTTGCTGGTGGTGTTGCTGTTGTTAATGTTGGTGCTGCTACAGAAGTTGAACTCAAAGAGAAGAAGCATAGAGTTGAAGATGCACTCTCAGCTACACGTGCTGCTATCGAAGAGGGTGTTATCCCTGGTGGTGGTGTTGCTCTTGTTCAGGCATCTAAGGAACTCGAAAGCAAGTCTCTTGAAGGCTTAACAGAAGAAGAGAAGGTTGGTTATAGAATTGTAACTAGAGCACTTGAAGAGCCAATCAGACAGATTAGTGAAAACGCTGGTGTTGATGGTGCTATTGTTGCAGATAAGTGTAAGAACTCTGAAAAGGGTGTCGGTTTTGATGCTAACAACATGAAGTGGGTTAAGATGGTTGATGCTGGTATTATTGACCCAGTAAAGGTAACAAGAAGCGCACTTCAGAACGCTGCTTCTATTGCTGCTTTGATTCTTACTACGGAATGTGCAGTAACAGATATTCCAGCTCCAGAGCCAGCCGCTCCAGCTAATCCAAACCCAGGCATGGGAATGATGTAATAGCTTAGACTAGAGCATAAAAAAAGGCATAACTTGGTTTCTTCAGGTTATGCCAATTTTTTTTGTTAATGATTTTTATAGTGTTAAGAGAAGGGCCATCTTAAATCTTTTGTCGCACTTAACAGCATGTCTTCCGCCTTTTGCAAAGTGAAAGTTTTCGCCTCTTTTGATTGTATGCTCAATTCCTTCATATACAATTGTTGCTTCTCCGTCTAAAGCAAAAATAAGAGCTTCACCTGGAGCACTATGCTCGCTTAAGCCAGTTCCTTCATCAAAAGCCATAAGACAGAGCTTAAGGCTATCTGAGTTAATTACATCCATGTTGACAATCTTTCCTTCTTGATAAGGAACAAGATGCTCTAAGCTAAATACTTCGCCTACCTTTATTTTGCTGTTCATAGTTTTACTACTCCTTATAGCAATATTTATATAGACAGAGTCTTTTAATGACTCTATCCCAATTAGTGCTTCTCTTTCAATGTAACATATTTCATTGGCTTTGAGACTAGCGTTGTACTTTCCTTGTAGCTTTATATTTCCATCTAAAAGAATAAGAAAGGTATCAAAGGGATAACTTTCTGGAGAAATATCTGTTGAGGCAGAAAGCGCGTAACATTCAATTTCTTCGTTTATCCCTTTATGCAGAGATGATGATACGGTATACCCATCAATTGGTTTGTTTTCATCATTAAGCGAGAAAGTTTCTCCTACTATTAGCTTCATTTCTTTTTTTCTCCTTTCTTACTGTATCACCAAGAATGAAAAAAAGATGTGGATTTTGTTAAAAATATGTATTTGTTATCATTATGTTGACCCCTAATAAATTACTGTGATATTTTAATACAATAAAAAAGAGGTAATTATGAACTCACTTATTCTTATGGCTGCTGACGCACAGAGCGGTAGCTCATCTGCTTCTATGGCATCATCTATTATAATGTTTGTCGCTATTATTGCGATTTTCTACTTCTTAATTTACAGACCTCAGAAAAAGAGAGATAAGGAAGCAAAAGCAATGATTGCTTCAATGAAGAAGGGCGACAAGGTTGTTACAATTGGTGGTATCCATGGAACTATTGTTACAGTTAAAGACAAGACTGTAGTTGTTAAGGTTGATGATTCTGCAAGAATCGAATTCTCAAAAGAAGCTATTTCTTCTGTATCAAGTAAGGATGCAGTAAAGACGGCTCCTAGTGCAGATAAGAAGGAAAAGCCAGTTGAAGAGAAACCTGCTGTTGAAGATAAGAAAGAGGCAGTAGAAGAAGCTAAGACTGAAGAAACAAAATAAAAAATAATGAATTTCTTCTATCCCGTGGATTCCACGGGACTTTGTTGTTATAAGGGGTAACATGGAAGTATTAGTTGCCGATTGTTTAGGTTTTTGTGGTGGTGTTAAGCATGCTTTAAGTCTTGCTTACATGGCACTGAGAGATACTACCATTGATGGAGCAAAGCTCTACCTCTATGGTGAATTAGTTCATAATGCAAATGTTGTAAATGATTTCATAAAAAAGGGCGCTTCAATAATTGGTAGTAGTAATTCTATTAAAGAAAAAGGAACTGTAGTTATTAGAGCACATGGAATATGTGATGAGGAGCGTAAGAAACTAGAAGACAAAGGCGTAAAGATTGTTGATGCAACGTGTCCTGTTGTCTTAAAGGGACAAAGTTTAGTTCGTTCGTCACTTCTCCCTGTTTTAATATTTGGATACAAAGGACACTCAGAGGTCACAACTTTAGTTGGTAGTAGGAAAGACGGAACTTTTGTAATATCTGAAGAAAATGATTTATTTTCCCTAGAAAAAGGGGAGTATAATGGAGTTGTTCAAACAACATTTTCAACATCTCTTTTAGATGACTTAATTGAAAAAGCTAGTAAAATAGGCATAAGAGTTAATGTCCTGAATGAGATTTGCAAGGCATCTGTTAATCGAAGAGCTGGAGTAAAAGAGTTACTTGATAAAGTTGATGCTTTTGTTATTGTGGGTGACCATAATAGTGCCAATACAAGAGAGCTTGTGTCAATTGTCGAAAAAGCTGGTCTAGAATGCTTTCTTGTTGAGGATGAAAATGATATTTCTGAAGAAATCTATTCTTACAAAAGAGTAGGACTTTCAGCAGGGGCCTCAACTCCTAAAGAAATATATGATAGAGTAATAAAGAACTTGGAGGATGAAAGTGATGGAGAGTAAGAAGATTGTAGTACCTATTCCTACTGTAAAAAGATTTCCTTCTTATCTAAGAATATTAAGACAGTGCCAAAATGAAGGCATGGAATATATTAGCGCTACAGTACTTGCTGACGAACTTGGATTAAAACCTATCCAGGTAAGAAAAGATATTTCTTATACAGGAATAGAGGGTAAGCCTAAGGTTGGTTTTGTTGTTGATGAGTTGATTGATTACATTACTCACTCTTTGGGTTGGGATAATTCCGCTGAAGCTTTAATCGTTGGTGTTGGTAACCTTGGTAAAGCTATTTCAATGTACGAAGGTTTTGAAGCGTATGGATTAAGCATTGTTGCTGCATTTGACAATGACCCAAATAAGATTGGAACTAAAGTTGGATCTCTTGTTGTCAGATCTACCGATGACCTTAAGTCCTTCATTGAAGAAAGTGGGATAAAAATTGCTGTCATTACAGTTCCTGCTTCTTGTGCTCAAGGCGTTGCAGATAATCTTGTAAAGTGTGGAATAAAAGGAATTTGGAACTTTGCGCCAAAGGATTTGAAGATACCATCTGATGTTGTAATGCAAAGGACAGACCTTGCTACATCTTTTGCAGTACTCTCTGTTAAGATGAGAAAGATGTTTGGACAACAAGGAACATTAATAGACTATATTGAAGAAGAAGTATAACTCTTGATTACTTTTTTTCATAAGGTTATGATTCTTTTAAAGATGTTGATAGAGACGAGTAGTCTTTGATGCTGCCGAAGAGAAAGACGTCTATCGAAAGATAGGTGTGAGACGTCTGGAGCTAGATGATGAAAACCACTCTGTAGTCGTATTCCGGAAAGGTAAACGAGTATGGAATAACGTAAGTTAGGCGTTAACTACTTAATTGAGCGTCCTTTTTAGAAGGGAAGCAAGGTGGAACCGCGGAGCCTTTATAGCTTCGTCCTTGCACGAAGAAATGAATGTGTAAGGGTGATGCTGTAAAGGCTTTATCCTTTATATAGGAAGGAGAATTATATGGCAAAAGAGATTGATTTGGCGGTCCTTCGCCATTCAACAGCTCACGTTATGGCAGAAGCTGTCTTGGAGATGTTCCCAGATGCACAGATAGCCATCGGACCTGCAATCGAAAACGGCTTTTATTATGATTTTGATTTACCTCGTCCATTAACTGATGCTGATTTAGAGACAATTACAAAGAATATGCGCAAGATTATCAACGAAGGCCATGACTTTGTAAGAAAAGAAGTAACACGTGAAGAAGCAAGAGAAATCTTCAAGAACCAGAAGTATAAGTTGGAACTTTTGGATGCAATTCCAGAGGGTGAAACTGTTACTATCTACAACCAGGGTAACTTTACAGATCTTTGTAGAGGACCTCATGTTGCTAATACAAAAGAATTGTGTGCAGATGGCTTTAAGCTTCTCTCTATAGCTGGTGCTTACTGGAGAGGAAGCGAAAAGAACAAGATGCTTACAAGGATCTATGCTACTGCATGGGCAAGTAAGGCAGATTTGAAGGCTTATTTGGATCACCTAGCAGATGTAGAGAAGAGAGATCATAGAAAACTTGGTAAGGAACTCGATTTGTTCTCTTTACATGAAGAAGCTGGCCCAGGTCTTGTTTATTGGCATCCACGAGGAGCAAGAATTAGACAAGTCATCGAGCAGTTCTGGAGAGAAGAACACTATAAGAATGGCTATGAGATGGTTTATACTCCACATGTTGGTAAGAGCTGGCTTTGGGAGACATCTGGCCACTTAGGCTTTTACAAAGACAGTATGTATCCTCCAATGGAGATGGATAATACCGACTACTATGTAAAGCCAATGAACTGTCCTTTCCATATTATGATCTATCAGAACAGCAAGAGAAGCTACAGAGAGCTTCCATGCCGTTGGGCTGAACTTGGCACTGTTTATAGATATGAGAAGGCAGGTTCTTTACACGGTCTTATGAGAGTAAGAGGTTTTACTCAAGATGATGCTCACCTCTTTGTAACACCAGACCAGATGGATGAGGAGATTATGGAAGTTCTTCGCTTCTCTCTTCATATGCTACATGCATTTGGCTTCAATGACATTCACGCTTATATCTCAACAAAACCAGAGAAGAGTGTTGGTGAAGTTGAAAAGTGGAATGCGGCAACTGAAGCTTTAAAGAAGGCTGTTGAGAAAGAAGGTCTCAAGTATGATATAGATGAAGGTGGTGGAGCATTCTATGGTCCAAAGATTGACCTTAAGATTAAGGATGCTATTGGCCGTGAGTGGCAGCTCTCAACTGTACAGTTTGACTTCAATCTTCCAGAGAGATTCAATATGACATTTGTCGATAAGGATGGAGTAGAGAAGAGACCTTACATGATTCACAGAGCCCTTCTTGGCTCCATTGAAAGATTCTTTGGTGTTTTAATTGAGAACTATGCTGGAGCATTCCCACCATGGTTAAGCCCTGACCAGATAGCTATTATTCCTGTTGGTGATATGGCTTATGATTATGCAAAGAAGGTTGAAAGCATTCTCAAGAATGAAGGTTTCAGAGTCCAGACAGACCTTTCAGATGATAGAATGAATGCAAAGATTAGAAAGGCTCAGAAACTTAAGACTCCTTACATGCTTATCCTTGGAGAGAAGGAAATGGAAGGAAACCTCGTATCTGTAAGATATAGAAATGGTAAGCAGTCTAACTTTGTTAAGATTGAAGACTTTGTAAACGAAGTACATAAGACAGTCGACAACAAAGAACAAATCTAATTAATTAAGTAAAAAGGATTAAGGGGTGTTCTTTATTAGAACGCCCTTTTTAAAAAGATGAAAAGTAACGAAGCATTAGCATATTTGAAAGAAAAAGATAGATATTTAACAACGCTAGGTCATATTTCAGGTATCTTGTCTTGGGATATGGAGACAGTTATGCCATCTAAGGCAGAGGAAGAGAGAGTAGAGCAAATGTCTCTCTTAGCTCTTTTAATGCATAGTACAAAGCTAGATGAAAAGCTCAAAGATGCTGTTTATTCAATAGAAACAGAGGGGCTATCTGATGCAGATAGAGCTTTAGTTCGTGAATACAAGAGAGATCTTGGAATGGCTAGCAAAGTCCCATCAAGTCTTGTAAGAGCAATGAGTGAAGAAACAGCAAAGGCTCATTCAAAATGGGTTGAAGCTAGAAGAGAAAATAAGTTCTCTATTTTTCAACCTTCGCTTGAAAATCTTGTTTCTTTAAGCAAGGAGTATGCTAGTGCGATAGGAAATGGAGACTATAATACTCTTCTTGATTTATATGAAATAGGAATGACAGAAGAAAAGATAGACTCTCTATTTGATGAGTTGGAATCTTCAATTCATGGCATTATGGATAAAATAGAGGGCAAGAAAATCGATACTTCATTTCTTAATGTAAAGTATGATGTAAAAAAAGAAGAAGAGTTTTGCTCTCAAGTTGCTCAGAAGATGGGCTTTGATTTCTCTAGAGGTACAATTGGTATTGTTCAGCATCCATTTACGACATCTTTAGGAAGAGATGATATTAGAATATCAAATAGATTTACAGACGAAAGTTTTGTTGATCCTATTTTCTCTATCATACATGAAACAGGACATGCTCTTTATGAAATGAATGCTGCGCTTAATAGTGAGATTAGGGGTACTTCTCTAAGCCAAGGAACTAGCATGGGCATTCACGAGTCTCAATCTAGATTCTGGGAAAACTTAATGGGGCGTTCTCTTCCTTTCTGGAAGTATTTCTATCCATCATTACAGAGTTATATTCCACAACTTAAAGATGTTAGTTTGGAGCAATTTGTGCTTGCTTCTAACTATCCTCATTCTTCGGCAATAAGAGTTAATGCAGATGAACTTACATATTCACTCCATATAATTTTGCGTTACAGAATTGAGAAAGCTCTCTTTAACGGCTCTCTTGCTGTTAAAGATATTCCAGAGGCTTGGAATAGAGGTTCTGAATCAATTATTAGATATAGCGTAAAGTCTGATAGTGAAGGTTGTTTGCAAGACAGCCATTGGAGTGGAGGAAGCTTTGGATATTTTCCATCTTATGCTCTTGGTAACCTATACTCAGCAGCTTTTCTTGAGAAGCTTTATCTTGATTGTGGCGGAAAGACAAAGGTAGACGAAGCACTTGAAAAGGGTGAATTTGGCCTTATTACTTCTTGGCAAGATAAAAATATATGGCACTATGGTGCTATATATGAGCCAAATACTCTTATGAAGAGAGTGACAGGAAAAGAGCTATCTGCTAAACCATTCATCAAATATCTAGAAGATAAATTCTATAGTCTTTATCTATAAAAGGAGAATCAAGGTGAATTTACCAAATAAACTTACAATAACAAGATTAGTTTTAGTGCCTGTATTTTTTATCTTTTTTCTTTTAGGAAAATATACGTCTCTAACTGTGCTTAGTACAGTTATGATGTTAATAATTTATGCTGTTGCAGAATTGACAGACTTACTTGATGGCAAAATCGCACGTGGCAGGGGAATGATTACAGATTTGGGTAAGGTTATGGATCCTTTTGCCGATACGCTTACTCATATGACATATTTTGTTTGTTTCTTGTTCTCATCGATTATGCCACTATGGGCTTTTGTTCTAATTATGTGGAGAGAATTTTCAATTCTATTTGTCAGAATGATTCTTGCTAAATATGCAGGAAAAGCAATGAGCGCAAACATTTTTGGAAAGGCCAAGACTGTATTATATGCTTTCACAACGCTTCTCTCTTTTGTTTATTTAGCTATTAGTTCTTTCTCTTCTGGTAATCTTTCTTGGCTTGGCACATATAAGAGTGTTCTTTATGTATTTTTCTCTCTTTCTGCCTTTGCTTCTGTTGTTAGCTTTATCATATACATAAGAGAAGTATTTAAGAGTGGTGTTCTTGCGGGTATGACAAGATGAGTGAAAAGGGATTACCTTTTAAAGGCTTTTCGGAAAAAGAAAAGAAGTCGATTAAATACATCATTAGTGATGTTGATGACACTATTACTAAAGAAGGAAAGCTTTATCCTCACGTCTTAGAAGCAATTTGGCGAGCTAAAATTAGTGGTAGAACCATTATATTAGTAACTGGAGGCAGTGTTGGTTGGGCAGATTGTTATATTAGACAATGGCCCATTGACGCAGTAATTGCTGAAAGTGGAGCTGTCATGCTTTGTCATGACAAGGATGGGTCGATTCTTCAGCTTCTAAATCCTCAAATAGATAAAGAGACTGTAATGAAGAAAAGAAGAAATCTTCTTGAATATACTTCGTGCCTTCCCTTTTCTTCTGACCAATGTGCTCGTTTTTTTGATATAGCATATGACAAAAAGAAGATGGATAGTGCAGAGATAAAAGCTCTAAAGAATACTCTCATTATGTATGGAGCAAATTTTGCAGAGAGCTCGATACATATTAACGCTTGGTTCGGTCCATATAATAAAAAATCTGCTTTAAAATTCTTCATGGAAGAGCGACTAGGTATTAAAGAAGAAGAGTATCTTCGGTCTTCAATTTACTTGGGTGATTCTTTTAATGATCAACCTCTTTTTGATTACATTCCGCTTAGTATTGGAATGCATACAGTAGAAGATCAGAGAGAAAAGTTTGATGTTCTCCCAAAATACATTACTAAAGGAACAAGTGGAGATGGTTGGTATGAGGTTGTTCACTCATTATTAAAAATAAGGAAACATCGTAAAACTCAGCAGGAAAATAGCGTTAAAGAAGAGAAAAAATAACAGAAAGAAAAAAAATATAAAAATTTTTAAATTACTGTTGACACAAAAGCCATTAATTAGGTAGATTACTTAGGCACGCGGTTAACGTGTGCAATGTTTTTTTAGATTTATCAGCGAAGGGAAGAGAAGATAAGAAGCTTGTAAAAAAAGAGTTTCTGTCAATTCAATATAAAGAACGACGGTGGATAAAATAAAGGAAGCCGCGTTGAAATGAGACAGATCGAAA
>SAMEA104315422__coassemble_381_pt1 | contig 22199 bp, 18 predicted proteins | sample SAMEA104315422__metabat2_low_PE_015 | metagenome-assembled genome bin SAMEA104315422 (sample SAMEA104315422) | gut metagenome | biome: Monkey gut; feature: monkey-associated habitat; material: faeces | place: China | collected 2013
TTGGTGACATTTTATGTTGTCTTTTTCGTTACATTTTAGGTGGGCTCTAACAATGGAAGCTTATCTCTCCCAATGAAAGGCTTCTTCTATAGAGATGAAACAAAGCGCACTATAGTTCATTCTTCTCATCAGAGTAGAGACTATATTTTTGCAGAGGCACTAAGCTTGCTTTGTTCTACATTTCAAGATGCAAAAGAGAAAAATAGATGGGAAAACGCACTCAGGCTTTATGGCGACTATTTAATTGGACTCATGGCGTACTATGCTCCTTATCAGATGATTCCTGCTGGCATTCATAGAGACACAGAACTTAAGGACGACGATGTCTTTGCCCTAATGAACCGTGATGTCGATTTCGATAAAGAGAGACAGAACTATAAAGAACAGCTTGAAAGCGGAATATCTATTGGAGACGGCTGCTTTGTAAGAGCATTCCCTGTATGGTTCTCTTTTAGAGGAAATACAGCTGTTCTTCTTGCTAATGGTAAGGGTGCATCAATTGTTGGTAGCTACTTCAACGATCAGAGACTCATCTAGATTGCACGCGAGCAACTTTATTGGGTTCTCGGAAAGAATCCATTTGGACAGTCTCTTATCTATGGCGAAGGAAGTAGATATGGCCAGAACTATACAGCGCTTTTAGGTGAAACCACAGGAGAACTTGCTGTTGGTGTTCAGACTAGAGCCAATGAAGACATTCCATATTGGCCTAGCGGTTGCATTGCAACCTATAGAGAAGTATGGGTTACTCCTGCAACAAAGTTCTTAATGGTTGCTGCAGATATTTTAAAGAATGATTTAAGGAAATAGAAAATGAAAAGAAAAGCAGAATTTAGAAAAGGGAAAAGAACCATACTTTTTGTTAGCGCACATCCAGATGATACAGAAATCAGAGCCAGTGGCTTTGCTTCTCTATGCAGTAAAGCTGGAGATAGAGTGATTATCTTAAGCGTTACTGATGGCTCAAGTGGCCATATGTCAATAGAGCCAATAGAGCTTGCTGCAATTAGGCGTAAGGAAGCTGAGAACGCTAGCTCTGTAATTGGTGCTGAAAGTATGTGCCTGAACTTTAAAGATGGATCCTTGGAGCCTAGCTTAAAAAATAGAGAAGAGATGATTAGAACAATCAGAAAGATTGCTCCAGATATCATAATCACAAATAGGCTTAATGATTATCATCCAGACCATAGATATACAGCAAGTCTTGTACAGGATTCCTCTTACATGCTTATGGTACCAAATGTTGTAAGCGATACCCCAGCTCTTGGTTATAACCCTGTTGTTATGTATTGGGGAGACACTTTTACTTTCCCTTGTCCTTTTAAGCCAGATGTTGTTATTTCTATTGATTCTGTGCTCAACGATAAGTTTGATATGATGTATGAGCATACAAGTCAAATGTTCCAGTGGCTTCCTTATGTAGACAATGAACTAGATAAGGTTCCACCAAAGGAAAATGAAAAAGAACGACACGAATGGATTAAATATATGTACAATAAGCGCTTTGCTCATCATATTTCTGATTTCTATCGTGATATGCTTATATCTCGATATGGAAAAGAGAAGGGAGAAAGCATAAAAGAAAGTGAAGCATTCCAAATTGGAGAATATGGCTATTATCCAACAAAAGAAGAGCTTGAGCTTATTTTCCAAGGTATGTGATTATGGAAAACAATAAAGGCTATGTAATTGGTATTGATGGTGGAGGAACTCATTTCAGAATGAGGGCCACATCAATATCAAGCGGCAAGATTCTTTCTTCTATAGATGTATCTTCTCTAGGTTATTTTTCAAAGGATCCAGAAAAGAGTGTAATTCAGTTAAAAGAAGAAACAAAAAAGCTTATTTCGATTTTTAATGGAAAAGAAGAAGAGTGCAAATATATAGTCTGTGGTATCTCTGGTCTTGATAGTGCTGAAGATAAAAGTCTTTTTGAATCCATGCTCAATGAAGTTTTTCCTTATGCAAAAGCTGAAGCTATGAATGACGGAGAATTGGCCTTTGAAGCAATAACTGGAAAAAGGGGAATTCTCATTAATTCAGGAACAGGTTCTATTTGCGTAGGAAGAAATGGTGGAGAGATAAAACGTGTTGGTGGTTGGCCATATACTGTCTATGGAGACGAAGGCTCAGGTGTTTGGCTAAGTCTTAAAGCTTTACGAAAGATAGGTGAGTGGTTTGATAAAGTTATTGATGAGAGTATTCTTATAAATTATTTATTATCAGAACTCAAGATACATAACGTAAAAGAATACTTAGATTTTTGTCTTCATTTTACTCTTTCTGATCTTTCTGCTATTCCTCCTCTAGTTGATAAAGCTGCATTAAAGTGTGATAATTTAGCAATAGAGCTAATTACTGCTGCCTATAGCGAAAGTTTTAAATTGGCAGATGAGCTTGCTAGAGTGTTGCATTTTTGTGAATGTGATACTTTTAAAGTAGGTGTTTGGGGGAGTAATATCCTTAATAGCAAGCTTCATTTAGAAGGATTTGTAAGGCTCTTTAAGGAAAAGTATCCAAATGCTGACATATGCATTCCTTGTAATAGTTTAATAGGGTATGCGACAGAGATGGCTTTTCAAAAGTATTCCCCTGTAGGAGGACTAAATGAATTATAGCCAGAATGATGTCAAGCAGATTAATAGGACTAATGTTCTCTCTCTCATAGCAGAAAAAGGAAGCATCTCTCGTAGAGATATTTGTACGATTCTTGGTTCTAGTATGACAACCGTCTTAAAGATTACAGATTATCTTGAAGAACGTGGTTGGATTACTGTCAGCGGTGAAGTGAATACTAGTAGAGGTCGTAAGCCTCAACTCTTAACATTTCAACCTGATAAGATAAGATCTCTCTCCATTGACTATGATGGAAACAGGGCACTAGTTGCTATTTGCAATTATTATGGCAATGAGCTTTTCTTTAAAGAATATTCAGTTTCAAATGACGTTGTTATCTTCTTCCAAGATAACCTGCCTAAGATATTTAAAGAGACTCTTAAGGAAGGAAATACCACAAAAGAAGAACTCGTTGGAATCGGTCTATGTCTTCCTGGCGCATTCTCTTTAGATGGATCTTATAGCAATATTGGACCTATTTCAAAGTTTCAAAAAAGAACTGAATTCTCCAAAGAATTTAAGAAGTTCTCTAGTAAAATTGGCATTCCTATGTATTGCTACAATGATGTTAATGCTTGTGTGTGCGGTGAATTCTCAAAGCGTAGTGATTACGGCATTAAGGATTTAGCTTTTCTCTATGCAGGAAAAGGTCTTGGCGCAGGGATAATTATGGATTCCAAGCTTAGACTTGGCCCTCACGCAATGGCTGGAGAGGTAGGGTATATTTCATACGAACCAGAGCATGTTTCTAGTCCAAAGCAACCAGGATGGCTTGAATCTAATCTCTCAAAAGAGAATCTTAGAGAAAAATTTCCTGAATTGAAGGATGGTACTATTAGTAGCAATCTTGTTGATTACACTGCTAAATATATTGCATTAACTATTGTTAATATTTCTAATCTTTTAGATATTGAGCAATTCGTTATTGATGGAGATTTAATTCGTCGTCTAGAAGAGTTTGGTCTAAAAGAGAGGATTGATTACTACACGGCTAGGTATTGCCTCTTGGATGTTCTTGTCGATAAGCCAATTTGCGCTCATCCGAGCTTAACAGGGCTTGGTGAGCTTGTTATTTCTAAAGGTCTATATGACCTTGTGAAATCCGAATAAACAAAAAAGGATTATTTATTTTATCATGTCAATACTATCTTCATTAACCCCGAAAATGAATGGGCTTAACCATATATTGGAAAAATGTATGGTTATTCTTACACCTATGGGAGTTGTCTTAGGGCTTATTTTAGGACACAGGGTTGCTTGGATGAAACCACTTGTAAGCTATCTCTTTGGTATTCTTACATTTTCTAGTGCTCTTAGCATAAGTCTTAAAGATTTCTTTAATACCATGAAAAGACCAAAGTTTATGGCAGTCTATTGGATTGGAAGCTTAATCTTAATGCCTCTGTTTTCCGTTGGCATGGCATACCTCTTTTTTAAAGGTAATGCTGGAATAATTAGCGGATACGCTCTCTTAAGAGCTATCCCAACAGCTGTTGTTGGCACAATTTGGGCATCTGTTTTTTCTGGAAATATGGGAATAGCTCTTTCTATTCTCATTATTGATACTCTTATTGCTCCAATAATGACTCCATTTATTTTAAAGCTTCTTATAGGATCATCAATCCAGATTAATAGCAGTGGAATGATGAAATCCCTTATCTTTATGGTTGTTCTTCCTTCCATAGCAGGAATGCTGATTAATCAGCTATCAAAAGGGAAGGTGACAGAAAACATTGCTCCATGCTTAAAGCCTATATCTAAAATATTTTTGTTAATCGTTATTATGATTAATACGTCTCAAGTAGCAGAGAGGCTTATTGCCGAGGCATCAATTAGCTATGTTTATATGGCATTTGTAAGCTTAGCTGTTGCGGCTTTTGGCTATGTTGTTGGCTATTTGTTTTCGCGTCTCTTTCACTTTGATAGGAAAGACAGTGTATCTATCACATTTGCAACAGCAATGCGTAATGTGAGTGCTGCTTTAGTCCTTGCTATTGATTATTTACCACCAGAAGGAGCTCTACCTGTTATATTTGGCATACTATTCCAGCAATCAACTAGTGCTATTGCAGGAAATATTCTCTTTAAGAAAAAGGATGAAAAAGAGCTTAATAAATAAAACTTTTTGAGGAGAAGAGTATGGTCTATTTTTCTCCTTTTTTTGTTTTATACCTCGAACTTACGACGTATACGTTGCTAATATAAAAATGGGTTTTTCTTTTGAAGATATGTCTATGACCTGGATTATATAGTAACGATAAAACAACAAAAGTGGATGAGACTATATCAATTGTATAGACTATTGCAAAGAATACACAATATTGATGCTGGTTTTGAAATTATTTGATTCTTACTTTTTGTTAGTAATCTTTTCTTCCTTCCAATCATCAATATTATTTTTCTTTGTACTAAAGTTAATTCCTACAAGCCTAATCTCTCTTTTGGGATATGATGTTAGCCAAGCTTTATAGCTTTCTGAATATTCTTTGCTTTTAATTTGATTTAAAGCTATTTTTGCACTGCTGTCCTTCTTAAACTCAATAACATATATGTACTTTTCAGTTTTTAAAACAGCATCAATTCGCCCCATAGATGTTGAGATTTCACTCATTATTTCTGCACCAGAAATCATCATCATTACGTGAAAAAGAGAAGCATAATTAGCTTCATTTTTAAGTTGGTATGGAACAGATGCATATATTGATTTTAAAATCTGAATTGCTTCACTTGTATTTCCATTACTGAATGCATTTAGAAGTTGATTTCCTCCGTAGTTTTCATAGAAAGTACTTCCCCAATATGTCTCAAGGATATTTGAAGAAAAGGCTTCTCTTACTTCATCATTTGGATAATCAAGGTAGAATTCATCTTCAGAGTTGTTTGTTTTACTAATAGTTAAGTATCCTGTTTGGAATAACAATGCCTTGTACTTAGAGACTGTTAATTCATTTGAAGACATAGCTGTTATATCAAAAAACTCTAGTTGTGATTTAAAAATGGGTTTTTCTATGTCTGTTGCAATGTTGAAATTTACACGCCTTGCAAGATCCATAAGAAGTTTCATGCTTCCTGTGTAATTCCAATAGTTATCAAATGTTTTTCCACCAAGAGCAAAGAACTTTCCAACAGATACAGGGTTATATACTTTTTTACCATTCACAGAAAACTTATAACCATCATATTTATCTCTTAGCTTATCAAGGTATTCACTACGCTCTAATTCTGTTGCTTTGATCCCTTTTTCAATATTCGGAGCAAAGTATTCTTCAAGTTCATCCTGAGAGTATCCTAGCATTTGAGCATAGTTATCATCCATTGATAGGTCCGTAAGATTATTCATCGTTGAAAAAATGCTTAACTTTGAAAACTTTGTTACACCTGTTATAAAGCAAAATTTTATCAAAGAATCTGATGCTTTAACTACCTCGAAAAAATTTCTAATAACACATTTAAATGAATCAACATCTGGATTAAAAATATTGCTCGATAAAGGACTATCATACTCATCGATAAGAATGACGACTTTGCCGACTTTTGCTAATTCTTCAAAAAGGATGTTATACGATGCTTTTGCTGAGCAATCTTTCGGAAGTTTTATACCATAAGAAGAAGCTATTATATTAACTCTTAAAACCAAGTCTTTCTCTAATTCATTAGCTGTATCAAGACTTAATGTTGAAAAATCAATATGGACAACAGGATAAATTTCCCAGTTATAATTAAGCTTATCAATTTTAAGTCCATGAAAGAGTTCTTTTTTCCCTTTAAATATTGCATCTAAAGTACTAACTGTTAGCGTTTTGCCAAAGCGGCGTGGACGAGAAAAAAAACAGTATTTTCCACCCTTTGAAATAAGATTAAATAGATAATCTGTTTTATCGACATAAAGCTTATTGTTAAGAATAAGACTTTCAAATGTTGAATCACTAGTATCTATCTGTTTCATGATAAAAGTATAACATAAAAAAAAGAAAAAGCTAAATATTAAAGTATGGGTATGTATAATAAAGCAATATATTAAACGCTTTCTGATGACATATAAACCAAAGATGTTCTAAGATGCATGTTTTATTTTCCATAAATCATTTTTCTTTCTTTTTAGACCTTTATTTTTCTCAAACCTTTAATCACTTGTTTCTTTGAGTTATATTAATATGTGAGGTGATTAAAATGAAAAAAGTTGTTGTCTTATTTCTAGTTTGTGTTCTTTTGATTTCTGGTGTATCTGCAGCTTCAGCTAAGTATAAATCAGCTGTTTCTTTAAACAGTGAAGAACTCTTTTTGAATATAAAATTGAATCAAAATTCAGGCTTTAGGTTTGATGTTGCTCTTAATGCTGATTTTGTTGCTCTTTTTACAAATAATAATATGGGTCCATATGCAAAATTAACTATGGATTTGAGCAAGCAGAAATTTGTTGTTTATCCTGCTTTCGCATATATGACTCCAATGAGCAGTAAGTTTGATGCAATGTTTACTGTAGGACCACGTTTAGAGTTTATGGGTAAAAACTTTAATTTGGGTTTTGATATTCTTGCTCATATTGAATATAAATTCTCTTCTTCATGGTTTGCTCGTTTCTCAACAGGTTTCATGATGACATTCCTATCTGTTAATAATGGTAATGCTCAAAGTGGTTTTGATCTCTTAATTCCACTTCCATATATAGGACTTGGATATAGATATTGATGAAAACAATTGGCAATATTCTTTGGTTTATTTTAGGTGGGTTAGTTAGTGCCATTTTGTGGACTATATATGGAATATTATGGTGCATCACAATTATTGGCATTCCGCTTGGTTCAGTCTGTTTTAAAATGGCATCGCTTTCTCTTTGGCCATTTGGAAGAGAGGTTGAATTTAACGGAGGATTTCCATCAATTGTTGCTAATGTTTTGTGGGTTATTCTAACAGGCTTTGAGATGGCCCTTGTTAATGCCATTATTGGTGTTATTTTATGCATTACAATAGTTGGAATTCCTTTTGGTTTGCAGTTCTTTAAATTTGCTAAGCTGTCAATTATTCCATTTGGTTCAAATATTGTTTAAATATGTGCACTAATCTTTTGATTGGTGCTATATTTTTGTCGAAGGCCAAAATATGTGGGTTTTATTTGCTTTTGGCTCAGCGCTTTTTGCAGGGCTTACGTCTGTTTTAGCTAAATGTGGAATAAAGAAGACAGATTCTGATGTAGCTACTTTTATTCGTACTTTTGTTGTCTTATTGTTTTCTATTTTAATGGTTTTTATTGTAGGTTCTTTTCCTACTATAACTCAAATTGGAACAAAAACATGGGTGTTCTTAATTCTTTCAGGTTTAGCAACTGGCGCATCATGGCTATGCTATTATAGAGCACTTCAAATTGGTGATGTTAATAAGGTTGTTCCAATTGATAAATCATCTACAATTTTAACTATCATTCTTGCCTTTATTTTTCTAGGAGAAGAGATAAGCATTGTTAAAGCTATTGCTATTCCATTTATTGGAGTTGGTACTTTTCTTATGATAGAAAAGAAAGAAGGCTCATCAAATGATAAAGAAAAGGGTAGCTATCTTATATATGCAGTCCTATCTGCTGTTTTTGCTTCGCTAACATCAATACTTGGTAAAGTTGGTATCGAAGGGGTTGAATCTAATCTTGGTACAGCCATACGAACAGTTGTTGTCCTTTTTGCTTCCTTTATTCTTGTTTTATGCAAGCATAAACAAAGCAAAATTAAAGAAATTGATAAGAATGAACTCCTTTTTATTATTCTTTCAGGCATAGCAACTGGTGCTTCTTGGTTATGCTACTATAGAGCTTTACAAGAGGGGAATGCAAGTGTTGTCGTTCCTATTGATAAGCTAAGTATTTTGGTTTCGATAGGCTTCTCTGCTATCTTCTTTAAAGAGAAGTTAACTGTAAAAGCGAGAATAGGGCTGGCATTAATTGTTGTTGGAACAATGATGATGCTTATTAAATAATAAGTAAAACTAACTAACTTATTAATTTATTTGATTATAAATAATTAGAATAATAGGGCTATTTTTATAGCCCCATTTTAGTTAAATAACTTTAAAAAGTAAAAGTATAATTATTAGTACGCCTAATGCGATACGATATATACCAAAAACAGTAAAATCTTTTTTCTTTATGTAACTCATTAAGAACTTAATTACAAATAATGAAGTAATAAAGGCAACTATTGTTCCTTCTGTTAGAATTAAGATTTCTGTTTTAGTGAAAGAAAAACCAAACTTTAATAACTTTATTAATGATGCTCCAAACATTGTTGGAACTGCCATAAAGAAGGTAAATTCAGCTGCACTTACTCTATCAACCGCAAGCAGTAGAGCTCCCATGATTGTTGCTCCAGAACGTGATGTTCCTGGTACTAACGAGAGTATTTGAAATAAGCCAATATATAGAGCTGTTTTGTATGAAATATCATTAACAGAATTTGTTATTGCTTTTCTATTTTTGTTTATTTTTTCAATGACAATAAATAGTATTCCATAGATTATTAAAGCAAGTGAGATTACAAGTGGTGTATGCAAATGTTCTTCCATCCAATCATCAAATAAGATGCCAACAACTCCAGATGGAATAATTGCAACTATTGTTTTTAACCATAATGTAAGAGTATTTTTTTTAATTTCTATCTTTCCATCTAGGTTTTTTTTGAATGGAAACATTTTTGACCAAAAAAGTATTACAACAGCTAGTATGGCTCCCAATTGAATCACAACAAAAAACATCTCTTTGAATTCTTTTGTTGCATTAAGACTTAGTACATTATCGAGAAGAAGCATATGTCCTGTGCTCGATATTGGAAGCCACTCTGTTATACCTTCAATTAGGCCTAAAAGAAATACTTTAAAAACTTCTAATAAATTCATAGTCCCCCTCTATAGCTTCATTCATTTTCAAGCTCAAGCATTCTATTGGCTTTGATTGTTTCTTTTGTATGTGAAGTTTTATCGTTCTCCATCAAATATGATAAGAAGTCAGAAATTCCACCATTACCATAACCCTCTGTTTTAAGCTCTTTTGCTCTTATTTTACAGTAATAGTAATCACTTCCTCTTAAGACAATTGTACATGGTCTACTATCTTTCTTATCGTCTTTTTTTGCGTTAGAACTAGTACTTACAACTTCTTGTTTTTCTTCCTTAACTTCTTCTTTTTTATTAATTCCAAATGATCCTAGTAAGTTATCTTTTCTGCTCATTATTTATCTCCTTTTTCCTTTTCGTTTTTATTTATATCTTTTATTAATTCCTTGCAGAATTTTTCATAGTCTGATGCAACGCTGCTCTTTGGTGCCGAAGAGAACAAATCCTTTTCATCTGCTTGAGAAACCTCTATAGCAACACCTTGTCTTATCTTTGCTTCAAAGACTTTAGTATCGATCTTCTTTGCTATATCATCCAGAACTTCTAATACATCTTTGCTAAGCTTTGTTCTTTTGTTGTAACGAGTGATTAATAATCCGCTAATCTTAATATTAGGGTTTTCGTCTTTTATTTCGTTAATTATTTCTGTTAATGCCTTAATTCCTTGTATAGAAAATGAAGCTGCATTAACAGGAACTACAACATAGTCTGACGCAATTAAATCGTTTAGAGATAATATTCCTAGTGAAGGAGGGGAGTCTATTACACAATAATCGTATTGATTGCTGACTTTCTTAAGTGCAGAGCTAAGCATATTGTATGCTTTGTATTGCGTATATCGTCTATCTGCATCTGATAGCGATAAAGAACAAGGACATAAATCGCCTATTGTTGTTTTTACTATGATATCGCTTAAGTCACATTTACCATCAAATACTAAATCTAATGTCTTAACATCATCTGGGTTAATTCCCATTGATTGAGTTAAATTCCCCTGAGGATCAGAATCGATTATTAAGACTCTTTTCTTTTTCTTTACTAAATAAGCACCAAGAGTAGATGATGTTGTTGTCTTTCCAACTCCACCTTTTTGGTTTGATATTGAAATAGTAATCATAACGCATCCTTTATTAAATTTTATTTTATAATAAATCATCATTAAAGAATATGTAAGATATTAATACTCAATACGTATTAAATTTTATGTTAAATTTATAATTCATTAATTAGAAAGTATTGTTTTATGCATTATTTTTTAATTTTATATATAATAAGAAAATATTGTGAAAAATAATTATTTGCATGTTCTTAATTTGTTTTTTAGTTTGAATTTTCAATACAATAGTGTAGGTGTATATTCTTAAAATCTATGACTATAATATATCTTTCTTAAAGAGGTTTCGTGCATAGTTGTGATTAAAGATACATAAAGAGAGATAGATTTTTAGGGATGGCAATTAATTGAAAAAGCCGTCTCTTTTCTTTTATTGTGTAGTTGCAAAATACAAAGAAAGAGAAGAGATGACTAATATCAATAGATTTTTCAAGTTAGCACATATTTTTAATAAGGCAAGAATTATCAAAAACCGAATAGAGACAGAAAAGAATGGGTTAGCTAAGATAATTGTAGAAATAAAGCCATACAAGAGGGACTCTAATCGATGTCCAATATGTAGGAGAAAGTGCTCTGGCTATGATACATTAGGAAAGAGAAGCAAAGGTCGACCTAAGAAAGAAAAACAAGATAAAGCAGATATGATAAAAGGCTCTTCATTTGCTGTGGGTAAGACGTCTGAGAATCTTACGCTGAGGCAAAAAGAGACACTCAATACAATAAAAACAATGACTCCACGATATTACAGAGCCTATGACATGAAAGAAGCTCTTCGCTTAATATTGAAGATGAATGATTATGAGAATGCAAAAGACTCTCTTAAAAAATGGAGATGGAGAGCATCTCACTCTAGAATAGAGTCGTTTAAAGAGCTTGCAGAAAAGATAAAGAGAAACGAAGAGTTCATTCTTAACACGATAAGATATGGTTTTAGCAATGCCAGAATCGAAGCTACAAATAACAAAATTAAGCTCATCATTCGTCGTTCTTATGGATTTAAAAATATTACAAATATGCATGATATGATTTATCTGTGTTGCTCATCCCTTGTAATCCCTTTACCTGGAAGACATTATGAATACAAGAAGACTAGCTAATCCCCCTCATTTTACCCACACTTATACATGAAGAGCCTAATAATTTTACATTTTAATTATGACTTATTGTTTATATTATTAAAAAGCATTAATTAAATAGCATTATTTCTTGTTTATATAACAAAGAACAAAAAATAATATTTAAAGCATAAAACATAATACGTATTAAATAAAAAAGACTTCCCGCTAAGAAAGTCTTTAGATTATTTTGGAAACAGTATTAAACCATAATTTCTTGACTATTTCTAAGATAGAAAACGTATGACGTTATATGTTTATCTGGATAGATTGTGCTGATAGCTTTTTTATAATAATTAAGCTGATTTGTATGTTTTGTTTCAGACAAAGTACTATCCGTTTTAAAGTCTATTATGATTATTTCATTATCTTTTATTGCAAGTAAGTCAATTATTCCTTCAACAATATAGTCTTTATCTTTTATGTAAAATTCCTTTTCAGGAAACAAATTAAATGATTTTATAGATAAATATAAATCTGAATTAATAAAGTTATCACGAAGAACAAATCCCTCCTCAATAATTTTTTCTCTATCTTTTTCTTCTTTAAAGTAATGAGATAAATCTTCCTCTTCATTATTAATATAATGTTCTAGAAGTGAATGAACAAAGGTACCAAATTCAGTAATTCTTTCTTCTTTTCTTTTCTTATTATCCTCTTCTGAGATTTTTGGATCATTTCTTGTAAGGATAGTGTCTATTTTTAAAGAAGGAAGAGAGATTTCATCCTTGTATTCAGTTTCAGTTTCAAAAAGATCATTATCTTTAATTAGAGTTGTGACTCCAATCTTTTTCTTTTCTTCATCTACTTTTTGTTCTTTAGGATTGTTATACCATGCTTTGATAAGAGCTTTATCATGTTTTTCTCTTTTTTTACTTTCTCTAAATTTTGAATAATAAACAGGAAAGAACTCTTTGCATTCAATAATTTTACTTTTATCAAGAAGGTCAAAATCTAAGCCTTTTAATAGATATTGAAGCATAGAATTATAGCTTTCATCTTTTGGATAGGTAATTTCATTATTTTTGTTTATTAGTTTACTTGAAATAGATGATGTAAAGATAAGATGATTTTCGCTACGTGTTGCAGCAACATATAAGACACGTTTAGTCTCAGCATTCTCAACCATGTTGTCTGTTTGTTTTTTTACTATGCTGATAGGATTGATAAGTTTATTATTCTCATCAATAAAATATGGTAGTAAAGGAAGAGAAGAGGGTAAGCGGTATGGATAGAACTTGTCTCCGTTACTTTTCCCACCCATATCAGAAACAAAGACAATTGGGTATTCAAGTCCTTTAGATTTATGTATTGTCTGTATTGTTACTCCACTTGTTTCTTCTTTTAGTACATTTAAATCCTTAAAGTCTGAAACATCTCCTAGTTTTTCTCTTATTCTGTCTAAAAGCTCAATTAAACCTTTATTTGATGAATCATAATCATTAGCAATTGTATATAGATAGTCAAAATGCTCGGTATAACTCTCGTTTTTTCTTTCGCTTTCAATGAAGAATCTATAGCCAGTTTCAAACCAAAGATAATCCATGATAGAACAAAGAGAACCTTTCTTTTCTTTTTCTTTTAACTCTGTTAAAACTTTATTTGCATTCTCTAATTTTATTAAACCATCTTTAGAAAGATTTAGAGATAATTCCTTATTGCTTCGATAATTATACATAATATGTTCTATATCTTCATCGTTCATATTTACAAAAGGAGAACGTAAAAATGAAGCAAAGGAAAGAGTATCATCTAAGCCATAAACACTTAATTGTAAGACAGAATGAAAATCATTGAGAACAGCATCCATTGTTAGAGATTTGTTGTCTGTAACATTAAATGGAATATTAAAGAGCCGAAGTGCTTTTTCGAAGCTACTTTGATTGGTGCTCTTTTTTAAAAGGATGGCAATATCTTCTAGCTCTGGATATCTTGTTTTTATTTTGTTATCCTTCGAATCTTTATAAGAGACTAAATACTTCTCCCTTTCAGAACCAAGTATTTCTTCTTTAATGATTCTTGCGACTTCATAAGCTTCTGATAGTGTGGCATTAGTAAGAATGTCTTTTTCTTCATTGTTTGTAATACTATCTTTTGCATTAAGGTATCTAAAGGAGATTTGGCTTTTTACTCTTTCATTTTTACTTATTAGTGGAGTGTATTCAGCTTCATAATCTTCTTGGCATTCATCTTTTACTGGCATTATTGACGAGGAGAAAACTTTATTTATCTTATCGATAATCTCTTTTTCACTACGGAAGTTTTGTGTTAAAGGTAAGACTCTTTCTTCACCAAAGTCTTTGCTTATATTTTTAAATACAGAGACATCAGCTCCTCTGAATTTGTAGATAGACTGCTTCTCATCTCCAACCATGAATACTTTTTCTTTTATGATGTCATTAATAGTTGGATAGTCATCTTTTATAAACGTTTCTTTACTTGCTAATAGGTAAACAAGTCTCTTATTTTCTTCGTTATTATCTTGGAACTCATCTACCATTATCTTCTTGAATTTTTTGTTATAAAAAGAGCGTAGTGAGTAATTTGTTTTTAATATGTCGATGCTAAGAAGAATAACATCATGGAATGTTAATAGTCCTTCTTCTCGCTTATGTCTAATAAGTCGTTTTTCAAATTCTGATAATAATGAAGAATATCCTTTTAATATAGAAAAGCTTGAAGAGTCTAAATACTTTTTAATTGAGTTATATGTTTTAAACTCATCTTTAATTGAGTTTCTTAGCGTAATAAATTCATCAGACAAAGCTTTGTTTTCTGACACGCTTCTTTTTTTAGAAAACGCTAGTATAAAGTCTGTGTTATTATCAATTGCAATGAGAGCTTGTGATGCTATTTTCACATCATCGTTAATTGATGTATAAGGACTAAATCTTCCAATAAATGAGATTAGATTTGCTCTTAATTTGTCCTTATTTTCATTAAAGTTATCTTCAATTATAGAATAAACTTCATCTTTTGTTTTTTTATATAATTCTTTATAGCCAGAAGAGTAAGGATGCGAGATATCTATAAACGAAGAAGATATAGTCTTAAAAGCGGAAAGTAGGTTTTCGAAAGATACATATCTGCATATTTTTTCAACTTCTTCCTCTTTTTCTATTTTATCGTTAAGTATATCTTTTAGTGTCTTAGAAACAAATTCATTTAAATCGCGATCATCTTCAATTAAAAATGTTGGTGATATTCCATAGCGAATACAATCCTGTCTAACAATACTTGAACAAAAACTATCAGTTGTAGATATTTCAGCATTACTAAATCTTTTTAGCTCTTCTTCGTCTATTAAGCCTTTTTCTACAGCTTTTTTAATAATGAGATAGATTTTTGCTCTCATGTTTGCTGTTGCAGCTTTTGTAAATGTGATTGTTAAAATTTCATCACTGTGGATTCTATCTTTTTCATTTTCATAATCGAATAACAAACGTAAAAAGCGATATGTTAGTACAGTTGTTTTTCCACTTCCTGCACCAGAAGGAAGCACTGAGTATGAATCATAGAGAACAGCTTTTCTTTGAGGAGATGTAATAGACGTAATGTCAAAATGTTCATTTAGGCAAAAAGCAAGGAATTTATCTTCTTTTTCTTTATTCATTATCTTCCTCCAATTGAGCAACAAACTTTTCTCTGCAGAGCCTCATAAAGCGGCACATTGAACATCCTCTTTCGCTATAGAGAGGTGTAAAGTTACCTTTTTTAAGATTATCTTTTATCTTATCAAGTCTTTCCTTAGCGTTAAGCGTAACTTCATCTTCAGTAAAACCATTATGGTAAGTTTTATTCCCAGATTGGTAGTTCTCTACGGGCCAAACAACTTTGTAGTCACCTTCTTTAAAGGAGTAGAAGGCACCACCTTTTACTGCATAGTTTTTATCATTTTTAAGCAAAAGTGAATAAAGAATAAGCTGTAATGAAACAAGATTCACATCGCTTGTGTTGTAGTCGGTAGTGCCACTTGTTTTCCAATCTAGTACGTATACATAGCCATCTTTATCCTTAAGGAGTGTATCGACTCTTCCTTTTATTGAAGTATTTTCACTTAGTGGGTAGTTCTCTATAGGTATTTCATTTCCAACAAGTTCATACTCAGAGTAAATTGAAGCTTTATTTGATGAAATAATCTTTTCTAAGTTATCAATATAACTACCGAGAATATGTGAATATGAATACAGTGTTGTTAAGCCATTATGTTTTTTTGCTTTTTCAAGCTCTTCAATAAAGATATACTCCATTCTTTCTGTATCTATATTGGCAATCGTTTTTGCTTCTTCAAGTGCTCTCTCTACTGTTGAATGCAAAATTTTTCCGATTTCTAATGGATCTTCGTATAGAGGTGAATAATTCTTTTCTCTTATTTTCAAAATATCTTGAACATATCCTCTGTAAGGGCACAAATCGTATTCTTTTACAGTAGAAACACTTATTTCTCTTTTTCCATTTGAAGAAAATGGAAGTGTAACTTTTTCTTTTCTTCCTTTTAGCGGAGAAGAAAGAGCTCTCTTATAGCTTTCAGCTTGGTAAATAGAGCATCTTACATTAGGGCTTTTGTTTTCTCTCCACAGTTCTTTTTCTGCATAGTATTCATCTTCTATTTTTTTCTTATCTGAAAAAGAAGAATCTAAAAATAAAGAAGGAAGGAGTCTTGCTCCGTCAAAACCGAGCTTAGTTCCACTTATAACTAATTTCTCAGTAAAAATAGGTGAGGCATATAGAGATAAAATGCTTGTTGTTAAATCTGTACTCTCAGGTCTTGTAAGTGAAACAAGATATGGGTAATCATCAATCTTTTTCTCTGTAGTTTTGTCATCTAGACCAATTATGTAGTGAACTTTCGTAATTAAACCACATGAAGCAGGATAGTTATATACTTTTATCCCAGTCTTCTTATCTGACTTTTCTACATATGGTGTTTCTTCTATTAGAGACAAGAAGAACCTAAAAGTATCTTCCTCTAAAGATGGAGAAATATCTCTTAAGATGTCTAGGACTGTTCCAAATACTAAATCTTCCTCTTCATTCCATTCGCCTTCAGAGAAGAACGTATCTCTAAAAAACTTTAGTTTTTCTAGTGTTATTTGACTATTATTACTTCTTACTATCTCATTTACAGTTTTGCTTGCAGAGTAGAATAATTCTTTTTCTTCTCCACTTAAGACTTTTAGCCAATCTTTTGAACTATGGCTTTCGAGCTTATTATCGATAGCTTTTCTTACTATTGAAACTAAACTTTCTCTATCCTTAAAAGGAAAGATTGGATTAAGAAGAAGGCGTTTTGTTTCTTCTATATCCCAATTGCTTTTAACGGTATTATACATGGCCCTAATAAGTTTTCCTTCTGGGTATGAAGAAAGAGCCTCACTTGATGTGAAAACTAAAGGAATATCGCGCTTCTTGGCTTCACTTATTAAGTATGGTTTGTAGCTCGATAGAGAAGATGACGTGATAGATATATCGCTATCTGAGTACTTTTCTCTATCTTTCTCTATTTCTTCCATCGTTCGTCTTATTTCAATAAGTGAGTTTTCATATTCTTTTAGTGATGATAGTGGTGTAATTTGAGGCATGTTTATTGTTTCTACTAGATTTAGTGAAACAATTTTTTCTGCAATTGTACTTGTAAAGGTCTCAGGAAAGACAAAAACATATTCTCCCTTTTTAATAAGAGAAAAGTCGGGATCAAGGTAGTTCTTTTCAAATAACTTGTTTTCTAGCAGGTATTTTTCATATTCACTTCTTAGTTTATCTATATCGTTTAGCATACTTTGATTCATATGCTTTCTTATTTCATCTTTGTTTGATGGAAAAAAAGGAAGATAAGCACTAATTGAGTTTGCATAACTCATAATGCTTTCCTTATAAAGAGGAGAGGCGAAATACCCAAGTTTTTCTAATCCTCCATTTTTTAGAAATGAATACGAAAAAGTTTTGCGTTCTGTTTTAGTAACAGCTTTTTTCCCTTTAGTATCAAGAAGTGAGAGAAGAAAGCTATCCCAACTAAGTGCTCTATCTTTAAAAATAGCCTTGTTAGGATTATTTGAAACAAAATTCATTAAATAATTTCTTGCAATTGTTTCTGATGTAAAAACTAGCTTTTTCTCTGTATTTAAAAAATATGAAAAGACACTATCTATTACGTTCATGCTTATATTATAGAACAAAACAAAGATTCCATTAAAGAATTACTTTCTAAATGCAATAAATATTACTGTTTATGTAATACGTATTGTGGAAAAAGATATTTCTATACTTGCTTTTCCCTCAAAACCGACAAAATCTATGTCAAAAAACCGATAAAGTCTATGTCGAAAAACCGACAAAGTCTATGTCGAAAAACCGACAAAGTCTATGTCGAAAAACCGACAAAGTCTATGTCGCCTTATTGACAGAATAGTTTTTTTCAAAAATAATTCTTTATATGGAATACAAAAACAGAATATATGATAACCTGTTAAGAGAGCGTCTAGAATTAAAAGGTGCAGTTCTTATAGAAGGCGCAAAATGGTGTGGAAAAACTACGACAGGATTAAAAGCATCAAATAGTGTTATTTATATGCAAGATGCGGATAATTTTGATTTGTACACTAATATTGCTAATATTCAACCTTCTATTCTTTTAAAAGGTGACACTCCTCGTTTAATTGATGAATGGCAAGTTGCACCCAAGCTTTGGGATGCTGTTCGTTTTGAGATTGATAAACGTGGAAAAATGGGGCAGTTCATTTTAACAGGATCTTCTACTCCTACCGACTTGGATAAAATTGTACATTCAGGAATCGGAAGAATAACTAAGATGAAAATGAGAACCATGTCTCTTTTTGAATCCGGTGATTCTTCTGGAGAAGTTTCATTAAATAAACTTTTTGAAAAAAAATATGATGTTTTTGGTTCTTCCAATATGGATATAGAAAGACTTGCATTTTTGACAGTTCGAGGTGGATGGCCTGGGGCCATTAATCTTAGTGAAAAAGCTGCGTTATTCCAGGCAAAAGATTATGTTGAATCCCTTTGTGAATCTGATCTCTCAAGAACCCTAAAAGTAAAAGTTGATAAGAATAGAGTTAGGTATGTTCTTAAGTCATATGCAAGAGGAATTGGAAGTCAAATAAAGTATGAAGAAATGCGCAAAGATGTCGTGAGTCATGAAGCCCTTGAAACTTTTGGTATCTCAACTTTTTATCAATACATTACAGCCTTACGCGATTTATTTGTTATTGAAGACTCTCCGGCATGGAATCTCAATTTCAGAAGTAAATCAGCAATAAGAACAACAGATACAAGGTATTTTGTAGATCCATCAATTGCTACTGCTGTTTTAGGTATGAGTCCAAATGATCTTATCAATGATTTAGAGTCTTTTGGACTTTTCTTTGAAAACTTAGTAATTAGAGACTTGCGAGTTTATGCAGATAGCATTGGAGGAGAAATATTCCATTACAGAGACAAAGACAATCTTGAGTGCGATGCCGTGTTGCATTTGGAAAATGGGTCATATGGACTTATTGAAATTAAACTTGGGGGAGAGAAGTTAATTGAAAAAGGTGTCGAAAGCTTAAATAAACTTGAGAGAAAACTAGTAAAAGAAGGTTTAAATGGTCCCGTTTTTAAAGCTGTAATTGTAGGGGTTGGTCCATACGCTTATAGAAGAAAAGACTCAGTAATTGTGATTCCAATTTCTTGTCTTAAAGACTAGTAAATTATTTTTTTAATTTACTTTTTATCTTTCTTTTTGTTCTAGCATTAAATATAATCAAAACTTATGAAGAAAAGACTTATTACATCAGCACTTCCATATGTTAATAATATTCCACACTTGGGTAACCTTACTCAGGTGTTGTCTGCAGATGTTTTTGCTCGTTTTTGTCGTTCACGTGGCTATGAAACGCTATACATTTGTGGCACAGATGAATATGGTACAGCAAGTGAAACAAGAGCTCTACAGGAGGGTGTTACTCCTCGTGAGCTTTGTGATAGATACCACAAAATACACAGTGAAATTTATAAGTGGTTTAATATCAGTTTTGACTATTTTGGTCGTACAAGCACACCAAAGCAGACAGAAATTGTTCAGCACATCTTTAATGCTGTAGATAAGAACGGCTACATAACAGAAAAAGAGACAGAGCAACTTTATTGTCCTAACTGTAAACGCTTCTTAGCTGATAGATATGTTACAGGAACATGTCCTAAGTGTGGTTTTGAAGGAGCTAGAGGAGACCAGTGCGACTCTTGTGGTTCACTCTTAGATCCAACAGAGTTAATAAACCCAAAATGCTCAGTTTGTGGACATACTCCAGAAATCAGAAAGACAAAAAATTTGTATATAAACTTACCTAAAGCTTTACCTATGTTAGAAAAGTGGATAGATAAAACTAGCAAGGAAGGATTCTGGGCTAAGAATGCTATACAAATAACTTCATCTTGGATTAGAGATGGCCTACAAGAAAGGTGTATTACTCGTGATTTGAAGTGGGGAATTCCTGTTCCAAAAGAGGGATACGAAGATAAGGTATTCTATGTTTGGTTTGATGCACCAATTGGCTATATTTCAATAACGGCTAACTATACAGATAATTGGGAATATTGGTGGAGAGATAACGAGAACACCGAACTTTTCCAGTTTATTGGTAAAGATAATATTCCTTTCCATACTGTTATTTTCCCTTCTTCATTGCTTGCAACAGGTGAGAAGTGGACAATGCTATATCATATGTCTTCTACTGAATATTTGAACTATGAAGGCGGAAAATTCAGTAAGAGTAGAGGTATTGGTGTATTTGGTAATGATGTCGAAGAGACTGGTATCCCTGCAGATGTATGGCGTTTCTATATGTTCTACAACCGTCCTGAAAAACAAGACTTTACATTTACATGGAAAGACTTGCAGGAAAAGGTAAATAAAGAGCTTATTGGCAATCTATCAAACCTCGTTAATAGAACTCTTACTTTTGTAAAACGATTCTATCCTGAAGGACTCGGAGAAGGTGAATTAAAAGAAGACTTAGTTGCTATTATCAAAGAGAAGGAGAGTGAGATTACTTCACTTTTGGAAAGAGCTGAGGAGAGAGATGCACTCAGAGCAATATTTGCTCTTTCAGATATTGGTAATAAGGCATTCCAGGATGGAGAACCATGGAAGATGAGAACGCAAGAGCCAGAAGAAGCTAAAAAGCTTTTAAGAACGCTTCTTTACCTAATCAGAGATCTTTCTGTCATGGTTACACCATACATGCCAACAACAGGTGAGAAGATTTTAAAGATGCTTTCATCTGATGGCCTAAAATGGGATAGCGTAGGTTCTTTCAATGGTGAAATCAAAATTGCTGATATCGAGTTACTTTTCTCAAAGCTTGAAGATAAGAATATCGATGAGTTGAGAGAAAGATACTCTGGCTCTCAGAAGGAAAGAGAAGAAAAAAAGAATGAAAAAACTACTGAGGTAGTTAAGGAAAATAAAATGGACGAAGAAAAATCATTATTAGAGAATTGGGCACATAAAGTAATTCTCAAAGTTAGTAAGATTGTTGAGTGTGAAAAGCACCCTGAAGGTGATAAGCTTTATATCTTAAAGCTTGATACAGGCGAGGAAGAACCAAGAACAATTGTTTCTTCAATTGTTCCTTATTACACAAAAGAAGAGCTTTTGGGACACAATATTGTACTTGTAAGCAACCTTAAGCCAGCAAATTTCAGAGGCGTTAAGAGTTATGGTATGCTTCTTGCTGCTTCAGATAAGAATGATGAAACTCATTCTACATGTGAAGTTATCTTTGCAGATGATTTTGCTGTTGGAACTGTTTTAGAGTATGAAGGTCAGCCTGAAACTGAGAAGATCACAACATATTTAAAGCCAGATCATTTCTTTGCTCTTCCAATGAAAACTATTAACGGTGTTGTTACTGTTGATGGTAAGCCAATCGGCAAGGATGGAAAGTTCTTAAAGGTCTTTAAATACACAGACGGAAACGTTGGTTAGAGAAATTGGAAGCTGAAAGATGCTTCCTTTTTTTTAATATTTTCTGTGCTATCGATTATATCGAGGCACAAAATGGGAATATATGTTAACCCTAGCAACGAGAACTTTAAGGAAAGTCTAAATAGCGATATTTATGTGGATAAGACAATGCTAATCCACGAATTAAATAAAGTTATAAAAACAGAAAATAAATTAGTTTCTGTATCTCGTCCTCGCCGTTTTGGAAAATCAATGGCAGCAAACATGATAGCTTCATATTATTCTCTTGGATGTGATTCTAGAGGCCTATTTTCTTCTCTAAAAATTTCATCAGATTTTTCATACTTGAATAAGCTTAATGTCCTTAAATTTGACATGGGTGCTTTTTTTAATATATATCCTGAAAATACAGTTTCTTGGGTAGAGAAAAAGACAAAGCAAGATTTTATAAAAATTTTGGCTCAAAATCATTTAAGGTGGTTTTAAGAAACTAGGAGCTGACCATTTT
>SAMEA104315422__coassemble_398_pt1 | contig 21506 bp, 19 predicted proteins | sample SAMEA104315422__metabat2_low_PE_015 | metagenome-assembled genome bin SAMEA104315422 (sample SAMEA104315422) | gut metagenome | biome: Monkey gut; feature: monkey-associated habitat; material: faeces | place: China | collected 2013
AATCTTCATTACTAATTCTTTTACTTATAAATACCACCTAAAAAGATATTGACCCTTTTTTTTCCTTAAGAATTATCCAAATAGCACCACTTCCACCCTTATTAATTGGAGCTGAAGAAGTTTCAAGTACAAGGGGTGAAGAAGATAGTATCGATTCAGCAAGTTCTTTCAAAACACCATTTCCAGTCTCACTGTGTAGCCCCTTACCTGTTATTATAGAGACCTTTCTAAGACCATGAGAAACAGAGTCAAATAAAAAATCCTGAATAAGGGATGTACTTTCGACTTTGTTTTCCCCATGTAAGTCTAGTGTAGACTGAGGATCCATACGTCTTAGGTCATTAATTGAAAAGAAGGTCTTCTTCTTTTTATTGTCACCCTTTTCTTGGATTATTTCACTAAATGTCTTAACAGGTTCTTTTTCTTCGAAGGAAGAGAGAATAGAAGAAAAACTCTTTTGTGCTTTATATTCAGAGTGAGAAGTAGACTCTATCTCTTCTTTTTTTTCTTTTACTATGTCCTCTTTCTTTTCTTCTTTTCTTTCGTAGTTTTTATTCTTTCCACCTAAGATTGACCAAGATACATTATCTGGAACCTTCTCTTCATCATCTTTAATGAAGAAGCGATTTTCTTCTAGAGATTCCTCTTTTTCGTCCGGTATTTGTGTTTCTGTTTCTTTTGCTTTCTCTTTCGCTTTAGCACTATCAAAAGAAGCTAAAATAGAAGCAAAATCCTCTTTAGGCCTGTATTCAGGAGAAACTCTCTTTACAGTTTCTTTTACTTTAGAGATAGGAGCTTCTACCTCTATTTTTTTCTCTTCCTGACGTACATAGTTTTCATTTTTACCACCAAGAATAGACCAAGAGACATTATTGGGAACCTCTTCACCGCACTCTGGTTCTATAAAGAAACTAGGCTCCTTTATTTCTATTTTTTCTCTCTTAACCTCTTCTTTTACTTGTGGCTTTGAGTCCTCTTTTTTCTTCTTCTTTAGACTTTCTTCATACTCACCTAAAATAGAGGAGAAAGACTCTTTAGCTACATACTTTTCACTAACTCTCTTATATGAATTCTTCTTTTCTTCTATACTTGATTTCTCTTCTTCTTTTTTTTCATACTGAGTATTTTTACCACCAATAATAGACCAAACAGCATCTTTACTTGGCTTATCTGAATCATTTTCTTCAATTAAAAAAGGTTGATTACGAAGAATCTCATTAACACTTCTATCTTGAGGTTTCTTTTCTTGTTTCTTACTCTCTTTCTCTCTGAATTGACCTTCATATTGGTTAAGAATAGAAGCAAAAGAGCGTGTTGCTTTATATTCAGATTTGGTTGTGGTAGTAGAGACTTTTTCTTTCTTTTTATTCTTCTTCCCACCATTTTCCCATTCGTCAAGAATGTCACCAAAACTAGATTGAGAAGAAACTTTCTTTTTCGGAAGGCTATATGGGTTACCAGTTTTTTCGTAAGAGTCTAAAATATCGCCAAAAGAGAGAGAAGGAACATAGCCCTTTACTATTTCGTTGGGCTTCTTCTTTTCAAGAACAACGTTCTTTTTTTTCTCCTCTTTCTTCTCTTTTAATACAATAGAGGCAAAAGGATTAACACTTTTGCCTTCTTCTATTAAAACTCTATTTAAGTCTGGCCTTTTTTCTTTTTTTCCCAACTTAGACTTCCCTTATATCTAATTCAGAATCAACTAGAGGCTCAATAGCCTTTCTTAGTTTATTCTTATCTACTCCATTAACTTTCATTATGATAGTTGAGTATCCCTTTTCACTATCCAAGTTCCCTATACTTATAATGTTAGCACCTATCGATTGCAAAGCCTCAGAAATAGTTGCAATTACACCAGGTTGATCCTTTATATTAAAAGAAACTCTCACACCATAGTGTCGTGTACCAAATAGTTCTAGCAGAAGGCGGAACATGTCAGAACGAGTAACAATGCCAACAAGTTTTCCATTGTAGTCAATGACTGGAAGTACCGAAAGATCTAAGTCACACATCTTTCTTGCTGCTTGTTCTACTGGGTCATCTATATATACAGTAATAACCTCTTTGCTCATGATATCGCCAACCTTTAAAAGCGATAGCTGATGAGCAAACTCAACCATCGAAAGTCTGCCAGAAGGAGAAGCATTAGTAATATTCTTTTCAGAGACAACGCCAACAAGACTTCCGTTATTATCTAAAACAGGTAGGCGCTGAACACCTTCTCTTTTCATTATCTCTTCAGCCTCAAATACACCCATATCTGGCGTACATGTTACAGGATTAGGTGTCATTCTCTTTTGAACTGTCATTTCTTTCTCCTAGCTTTTATATTATGTCAAAGAGATTATAAATAGGAAGTCTCTATTGCATACAATCAATCAGTTTTCTATAATTTAGCCAATGGCCCCATGGTTTAATGGATAGAACAAATCCCTCCTAAGGATTAGATGGCAGTTCGATTCTGCCTGGGACCATCTTTTTTTATGCCTTCTTTCTCTTTGAATAATTCATCCCTTTTTTCTTTGTTTTTGGCTTCTCTTTATACTCAGTTATAAGCTCTTTGACTCTTTCTTCTGTCAGTGATAGTGGATTCTCTTTATCTTCTGCTTTCAATGCAATATTATCACTACCCCACTTGAGGTAATAGCCATATTTACCATTAACCAAAAAAGCTTTTGTGCCATCAAGACCTGCAAATTCCTTCTCTGCTTCAACACTTTTTTCTTTAGAAGCCACGTATTCTTTAGCAATTTCTTTAATTCTGTCTAGTGTCAAAGATTGAGCATCAGCTTTATCACTCTGCTTAAGAGGGATGTTCTCGTCGCCATACTTTATGTATAAGCCATAGCGACCATTAGTAAGCGCAATAGGTTTACCATCGAGTTCGCCTTTCGTCAGCATATTTAATGATGGAGATATTATATCTTCAAGCTTTACATTCTCAGGGTCTTGAACTTTATAGTTCTTTCCACAGTATGAAGCGTAAAAGCCAAAGAGTCCTACCTTTAAAACAACCTCATTGTTTTGACTATCTACACCAAGAACTTTTGGCAAAGCGAAAAGCAAATCAATAAGACTTTCAGAAGCAGATGATGGATTGCATTTCAAAGCTTTTGGCCATGTAGCTGTTTTATTGTCGCTGATTCTCTCAAAATAATCACCGTATCTACCTTTTTTTAACAAAAAGCGATTATATAACATCTCGCCAGTATCTTCTGGAGGAAAAAGAAGAGCTGCAGCATCCTCATCACTAAAGGTTCCTGGAAAGTATGTAGGAGGAATAGAGCGCATCACATCTTTACCATTTTCGTCTTTGACTGATGAGTCGATATATGGACCAAATTTACCTATTTTTATTTCATAGGTAACCTTTTCTCCATTGTGGATAAATTCATTTTTTAGACCAGCAAGCTTTAAGCTCTTTGCTTCTCCAGTTTTAATAGATGTACCTACTGTCTTTAAATCTTCACTTAGCCCCATTACTCTCCCCCTCTTTACCAAACCAGAAATCTCTTAAGTATTCTTCTTTTTCCTCTTCACCACGTGCAATTCTATCGAGTCCTGCCTCCATTTCTTTTGTGAAATCATATGCAATATAGTGAGCAAAGCTCTTCTCCAAAAATGATTCAACAAAGAAACCAGTAAAGGTTGGAACTAAGAAAGAAGATTGTCTAACAACGTAGCCTCTATCAATTAATGTGGAGATTATTGTTGCATAGGTCGATGGTCTACCTATTTCTTCACTCTCCAATTTCTGAACAAGGCTCGCTTCAGTGTAACGCTGAGGAGGTTGTGTTGTATGGTTTTTAGCTTCAAGAGAAATAAGCTTTATCTTGTCACCTTCTTTCAGAGAAGGTAGAGTCTCTTCTTTTTCTTCTTCAGTGTCAGAAGAAACCATATAAATACGCCTAAAACCTTCGTAAAGAATAACTGATCCAGAAGATGAGAAAAGATACTTTCCACTCTTTATTTTAACTGTTGTGATTGCCTTAACAGCATCTTTCATTTGAGATGCAATCGTTCTTTTCCATATTAATGAATAGAGCTTAAGGTCATCACCCTTAAGACCTGTCTCTTCTGGTGTGCGGAATCTATCCCCAGCTGGTCTTATAGCTTCGTGAGCCTCTTGGGCTCCTAGCGTCTTTGCTTTATACTGTCTTACTTGTAGCCATGAATCTCCATATGTTTCGGTAATATATGAAGCAGCAGCGTGCATGCATTCATTACTTAGCGTAGGAGAGTCGGTTCTCATGTATGTAATGTAACCATTTTCGTAGAGCCTTTGAGCTATAGACATAATCTCTTTAGCACTCTTACCTAACTTTCTAGTTGCATCTTGCTGAAGTGTAGAGGTTGTAAAAGGCATACTCGGTTTTTCTATCTTTTTGCTTTCTTTTACTTCACTAATTATACCTTCTTGACCCTCAAGAGACTTAGCTATTGTTTCAGCTTCTTCAAGAGAAAGAACAACAAATCCCTTCTTTACTTCTCCTGTTTCACTATTAAAACTCTTAGATGTTGCAACTGCTTTATCATCTATTGAAGATAGCGTGGATTTAAATTGAGGATTTGTGTCGGATAAAGCAGTAACTGATGCATAATCAGACAGAGTAAAGCGTCTTCTCTGATTTTCTCTTTCAACTATTAGTTTAAGTGCAGGAGACTGAACGCGCCCCGCAGAATATTTTCCACCAAGCTTTCTAGAAAGTATTGGTGATATTCCGTATCCCTGAAGACGGTCGACAACACGTCTTGCTTCCTGTGCATAGACAAGATTCATGTCTATATCACGGCAAGAAGAGAAAGCTTCAGTAATAGCTTTCTTTGTTATTTCATGGAAGACCATTCTATAAACAGGAACCTTAGGATTAAGAATCTTATACAAATGCCAAGCAATACTCTCTCCTTCACGGTCCTCATCACTTGCAAGAATGAGCTGTTCTGAGTGAGCAAGTGCATCTTTTAATTCAGAGATTATCTTTGCTTTTCCTTCAACAACTGTATATTCAAGGGCAAATCCATTATCTATGTCTATACCATATAAACCTTTGGCTTTTGGATCAGGATTAGGGCTAAGGTCTACAACATGGCCTTTAGATGCCATAACAGTACAACTCTTAGGTAGATATTTCGCTATAGTCTTAGCCTTTGTTGGAGACTCAACTATAATAAGTGTTTTTTTATTAGGATCTGCAATCAAAGAGCATCCTCCTCTACTAGGCTTAGAGTAAATTTTCCATCACTTCCCTTCTCCGGGTTTTGAAAGAACTTTCCCTTTGCTATATTTTGGTCTGCGTCCATTCCAAACGTTAATTGCTTGTTGCCGCCTTCGTCAAGAGAAAAAAGATATTCTATTTCAATTGTAATTTCCATACCAAAGGCAGAAGCTATTATCGAAGTATTTATTTTGTCACCATCTACTAGAGAATCTTTAATCTTCCATTTACCTGGGGCAATAACTGTTGTATTCATTCTTTTATTATTGAATCGGAAGGCCTCTCCTTCGCTTGAGTCTTCATTATAATCATGCCATTCTTTGTAGCTAGGAGAAGAAGGGAGGACTAGAGGAAATATTCTATGTTCAGATCCATCTGGTCCTATTAAATATAATTCATATAAATAGTCTTCATTGACACTTTCTACTCTAATTGTTATCTCTTTTATCTTTCCCCAATTGGACTTATTTGTATTATTATCCCATCTATATAAGCCATCCCATGAAGCAAATATAGGGGCGAAAATAAGACTAAGAATTATAAATGCAAATAATTTTTTCTTCATAATACTCTCCAATAAAGCCTGAAACTTTCTAACATCATTTTCCTTTAATGTCTACTCTTAGTTAATCTTTACCTTCACTTTATTTGATCTCTAGATTAGACTGTTTCTATGAAAAAAAGAATTCTTCTAACACTTTTACTAATAACATTGCTTACCTCTTGTGTTGTCAACGAAAGCTTAAATTGTACAACAGGCTACTCTGGTAGTAGCAAAACAAATATTACTGTAGATGAATTCTTTCTCTCTGTCTTAGAAGATTTCTCATCATTCAATAGTGGTAGTGGTTACTCTATAATGGATGATGCTATGGTAGGCTTCTCTAATAAAGTAAATAGCTCCTCTAGTAGTAACAATGTAAGCCTTCTCTCTGATGGTAAAGGAGAAAAGTATGTGCTCTCTTTTGATTATTCTTCACTCTCATCTTTACTAAAAGATTTAAATGAAGGTGAAAGCAATACTCTTCTTTCTCTTACTTCATCATCTATTTCATTCAATTTAAGTATGGATAACTACAGTGAGTTAAAAAGCGTTATACCCTTCTTATCTGACAAAAACTTTGAAGTATATGGACCAGAGTATTCTAACGGCATGAGCAAAGATGAATATATGGATATGATATCTTTCCTTCTTGGGCCAGATAGCCCTGAAGCCTTAAGCGATAGCCTTGTCACAATTGAAATAACAACGCCTGGTACAATAACAGAGATAAAAGGTGCCATGAAAAATGGACCTAAGAAAGCTGTCTACTCATTCCCTATTATCGATTTCCTTCTATTAAACGAACCTCTTTCATTCTCAATAAAATGGAAATAGAAAAGTCCCACCAGCGTGGGACTCTTCTTTCGACGATATTTCACAGGGCAAGTTTTGAGGGTAGCCGCCTTTCCCTGCGAAAGAAAGAGGCATAATTGGAATGTGGCCTTATTCTTTCTTTCTTCATCTAGAATGTGGCTAGATGCGAAATAATTGTCTATCAGACTTAGGCTTACTTTGAGTAGAACTCGACAACAAGCTGGTCGTTTACTTCGATTGGGATTTCCTTTCTCTCTGGAAGACGAGATAGTGTACCACTCCATGCTTCTTCATCAATTGTGAAGTATGGGAGGTTGAAAGATCTGTGTCCCTTGAAGTTAGCTTCAAACTGAACGTTCTTTCTGCTCTTTTCCTTGAGTGTAATTACATCACCACTCTGAAGTGAATAAGAAGGAATATCTACCTTCTTGCCATTAACAAGAATGTGGCCATGTGAAACGAGCTGGCGAGCAAGTCTGATTGAGTTTGCAAAACCAATTCTGTATACAGCATTATCGAGTCTTCTCTCGAGAGAGATGACAAGAGCATCACCTGTCATTAATGTAGACTTAAGAGCCTTTTCATAATAACGATGGAGCTGCTTCTCCATAATGCCATAATAAGCCTTGAGCTTCTGCTTCTCAGTAAGCTGCTTACCATAATCAGTAGGCTTTTTTCTCTTTGCGAAAGCTGGGCTTCCAGCTCTCTTCATTGCCTTAGGGTGTCCACAAACATTAACCCCAAGTCTTCTGCACTGCTTAAATCTAGGAGTAAAATTTCTTCCCATGATTTATACCCTCCAGTTAGAATTTTCTTTTTTCGTCAAAACTTGACCTATATAATTTACTCCAATAAAAATAACATTGTCAATTTAACTCATAGCTCTAAAGTATTTAAATCTAATTATTCTTTATAAGAATGAATAATGCCATAGAGAGAATCTAATATGTGCAGATAACACTAAAGGACCAGCATATTCAACTCCATGATTTATCCTGGTACTTTATATAAAACTAACTTCTGCTCGTTTTCATCATTTACACCGACAGCTTATCTAGCAAATAAAATTTCTTGGTCTTATGAATTACTCTTTCGTTTTACATTTGTTTTGCTATACTTATTTTTATGAATAAAAAGACTTGGTTTTTAATTGTACTTGTAGGACTCTCTGGCCAAATTGCTTGGACGATAGAGAACATGTATTTTAATGTTTTCTTATATAACACAATATCTACAGATCCATCATATATAGCAACAATGGTTGCTTCATCTGCTGTTGTAGCTACCCTTACAACGATAATAATGGGAGCTTTTTCAGATAAGATAGGAAAAAGAAAACCTTTTATAGCTATTGGCTATATTATTTGGGCTCTAACTGTACTGCTTTTTGCATTTGTTTCACCTCAAAACTTCCACTCAGTCAAGAAAGCAGCAATCGCTGTAATAGTGCTAGATTGTGTTATGACATTCTTTGGTTCAACAGCAAATGATGCTGTCTTTAATGCATATATAACAGAAAGTGTTGATAATAAAAATAGAACAAAAGTCGAATCTGTTGTTCAAATTCTACCTATGGCATCAATGCTATTGGTCTTTGGACTAATGGATGGTCTTACTCAAAAAGGAAATTGGCCTCTATTCTTTACAATTACAGCAATAATAATGGCAATTGCAGGACTTTTATCATTCATCCTTATCGATGATAAAAAGAGAGAAAAAGAGGAAAAAGGGAACAATAGCTTTGTCTACCTTTTAAGCTATGGCTTTAGAAAAGAAACAATAAAGAATAATAAGGAATTATATATCTCACTCATTGCCTTTGCTTTTACTTCATTTGCTATGCAAATATTCTTCCCATACCTAATTATCTACATTCAGAATTTTTTAGGCTTTTCTCAATACGTTGTCTTACTTGCTATCGTCCTTGTTATGGCATCTGTCGTATGTGTTTTGGGAGGAAAGATTGTTAAAAGAGGACAAGAAGTGAACTCTTCTTTCCTCTGTGTAGTCATAATGGCACTAGGCCTCTTAATGATGACATATGCTCGCTCATTTGTATTTACAACAATAGCTGGAATAGTAATGATGAGTGGCTACTTACTCTCTACATCTCTTCTTTCAGCTCTAATTAGAGGCTATACACCTAAAGGAAATGAAGGAGGAATCCAAGGAGTAAGAATGGTATGCCAAGTAATGCTTCCAATGGTTATTGGACCATTTGTTGGCTCTATTGCAATTAAAGGTTCTAATCTTACATACGAAGAACTTGGCGTAGTAAAGACTGTACCTACTCCATTAATCTTCACTATCTCGTCTGTTGTTGCACTCTTAAGTATTATTCCACTTGTGCATCTAAAGAAATTGGAGAGTAAAAATGCAAGAATTAGATAACTATCCTCGACCACAATTAAGAAGAGAAAACAAATGGTATAACCTTAATGGTATTTGGCAAGCTGAAGTCTTTGATAGCTCAAACAATTTAATCAAAAAAGGCGACATCTTAGTTCCATACTCTCCAGAAGCTAACCTGAGTGGCTTTAATCATATTCTTATGCCTGATGAAACTCTTATATATACAAAAAATGTTGATTTTCCTCTTCCTTTTGATAGTGAAAAGGAGAAGCTGTTTCTTCATTTTGGGGCAATAGATTATGAAGCAGAAATACTTATTGATGGCAAGAAGGAATTAAGTCATAGAGGTGGCTACCTTCCTTTTTCTCTTGAAGTACATAAGACAAGCTTTCTTCTTACTGTAATAGTCAAGGATCCAACAGATACAAAAGAGCAAGAGAGAGGAAAGCAAAAGCTAAAGCGTGGGGGCATTTGGTATACTCCATCTTCTGGCATATGGCAAACAGTTTGGATGGAAAAAGTTGATAATGCCTATATTGAATCTCTAAAGATTATTCCAACGCTAAAAGGATTCTTTCTTACAGTATTTACATCCATAAATGGAGAAGGAAGCGTTGTTTTAGATGGTAAAACATACCCTTTTGTAAGTGGAAAAGAAACCTTTATAGAAATTGAAAATCCTGAGCTTTGGTCTCCAGAGAACCCATATTTATACTTCTTCGATATCTTCTTTGGCCAAGACAAAGTCTCTTCCTATACAGGGCTTAGAACATTTTCAGTAGAAGAAGATGAGAAAGGAATAAAAAGACTCTTTTTAAATGGCAAAAGCTACTTTCATCATGGAGTATTAGACCAAGGCTATTATAAAGATGGACTATATACTCCGCCAAACGAGAAACAAGTTATAAATGACCTACTTCTTTTAAAAGCAATGGGGTTTAATACTGTACGCAAACATATAAAAATAGAGAGTCTTAGATGGTACTATTTATGTGATAAATTAGGCCTTCTTGTTTGGCAAGATATGCCTAATGGTGGAGGAAAGTACTCTCCATTTATCATTTCTCTCCCTCTTGTTTTTGGTTCTCATTTAAAAGATAGCCACTACTCTCTTTTAAAACGTAAAGACAAAGAAATGAGAGAAGAGTTTATTTCACATACAATTGAGACTGTTGATCTTCTAAGAAATGTCACTTCTATTGCTATGTGGGTTCCATTTAATGAGGCATGGGGACAGTTTGATAGTGTTAAAATTGGCTCAATGATTGAAAAAATGGATAATACTCGTACTGTAGACTATTCATCAGGTTGGCTTGATCAAAAGAAGGGAAACTTCAAGAGCCTACATGTTTATTTCAGACCATATCGCTTTAAAAAAGACAAGCAGAATAGAGCTGTAATACTTACTGAATTTGGAGGTTATGGCTTAGCGCTAGAGGACCATAGATTCTCTTCAGACAAATTTGAATACAAAGGCTATAAAACAAAAGAGGAACTCACAGATGCTGTTATAACAATGTATGAGCGAGATATCATTCCAGCAAAAGAAAAAGGCCTTGCTGCATCAATTTATACACAATTAAGTGACGTTGAAGACGAGCTCAATGGCCTTATTACCTACGATAGAGAGGTTATTAAAATGGATGTAAAGAAGATGAAAGAAATGGGGGATAGATTAACTACCCCCTCTCTCTAGACATTAAACTTGAAGAATACGATGTCACCATCCTGGACAACGTAATCTTTACCTTCAAGTCTCATCTTTCCATTTTCTCTGACTTTAGCTTCACTACCATACTTTACAAGGTCGTCGTAATTATATACCTCGGCCTTAATAAAGCCTTTTTCGAAATCTGTGTGAATAATACCTGCACACTGAGGAGCCTTGCTTCCCTCTTTGAATGTCCATGCTCTGTCTTCATCTTTACCAGCGGTAAAGAATGTTCTGAGTCCTAACGCATGGTAAGCAGCCCTAACAAGAGGATTCAATCCAGACTCCTCTAAGCCTACAGCTTCTAAGAATTCCTTCTTTTCCTCTTCTGTATCGAGACTAGCTATTTCAGATTCAATCTTTCCACAAATAACAACAACAGGAGCATCGTTATCATTTTTGGCGATTTCTCTTACAGTCTTTACATAGTCATTATCTTCGCTAATTCCATCTTCGTCGACGTTACAAACGTAAATAACTGGCTTAAGCGTAATGAGATGCAAATCGTATAGTAGAGCCTTTTCATCGTCATCAAAACCAAGGCGACGAGCTGGAATACCTTCAGAAAGTGCCTTTAAAAGCTTCTCATATAAAGGTAGTACTTTCTCATTTTCTTTGGCTTGCTCTTTACTTATTCTGCTAAGCTTACTTTGTTTCTGATAGCGCTTATCTACAGTATCATAATCGGCAAGTGCCAACTCTATATCGATTGTTTCAATATCACTCTGTGGGTCTATTTTGTTATTTACATGAATAATGTCTCCGTTATCAAAACATCTGACAACATGAGCAATTACGCCAACTTCTTTAATAGCACCTAAGAATCTATTACCTAACCCTTCGCCCTGGCTAGCTCCTTTAACTAGCCCCGCTATATCGACAAACTCGACAGTTGCAGGAACAACACGCTCTGGTGGAATGAGAGAGACTATCTTGTCTAATCTCTTATCTGGAACATTTACCATTCCAACATTTGGATCAATAGTACAGAAAGGATAATTTGCTGCTTCAGCAGGAGCTGCAGTTACTGCAGAAAAAATAGTAGACTTACCTACATTAGGTAATCCAACAATACCACAATTAAGACTCATTTTTTTCCTCAAGTGCATTATGCACTAAAAATCACAATTCTACTACACATTAGTTTCAGCAAAAATGATAGAATCAAAGAATGAGTGAAGAACAAATACTTTTAGTCAGTACACGAGAAGTGGGCGAAGATGAAAGAAGAGCCTACCTTAAAGAAGTTGAGATGCGTAGCCTTTTGGAAACTCTTGGCTTAAAGGTTGTTTATCATATCTCATTCACAATCAAAGAAATTAACAAAACATCTTTCTTTGGAAAGGGTCAAATTGAAGAGATAACAAATCTCGCAAAGGCTACTGATGCAACAGAAGTTGTTATCGATAGCTTCCTTTCCCCTAAACAAGAGATGAAAATTGAAGAAGCTTTATCTCTACCTGTTTCAGATAGAGAAGCTGTGATTCTCGCAATCTTCCTTCTAAATGCTCATTCTAAAGAAGCAAAGTTGCAAATAAAAAGAGCCGAAGCTATATATCAAAAGCCACGTCTTATTTTCAGAGAGGCAAACTATTCCCAACAACGCGGTGGTGTAAGGGGCGCTAAGGGCGAAGGTGAAAAACAAATTGAACTTGAACGCAGAACAATTGAAAAAGATATACAAAAGCTTGAAAAAGAAATCGAAGGAATCAAAAAGAACAGATTAACTCAACATAAGAAAAGAGAGAGAAATAAACTCTACTCTTTTGCTCTTACTGGATACACCAACGCAGGAAAAACAACAATTTTAAATACTCTTGCTCCAAGTGCTCCAAAACCAGAAGACAAGCTTTTTGCAACTCTCGACACCACGACTAGACTAGTCACTCTTCCATCTGGCAAAGAGATTACTCTTTCAGATACCGTTGGCTTTATCAGAGATCTTCCTCCCCTTTTGATTGAAGCTTTTTCTTCGACAATTGAAGAAGCCCTCTCTGCAGATGGCATTATAATAGTAGCTGATGCATCACATCCAGACTCGATTGAATGCTTTAAATCTACAATAGATACTCTTACTCGTTTGAATGCATTAGACAGAATTAAACTAGTTGTAATTAATAAGATCGATTCTTTCTATGACGATATATCGCTTTCATTTCTTCGTTCATCTGGTTACAAAACAATAGAAACTAACATGAAAGATAAAGAAAAAGCCAAAGAAACAATCTTAAATGCACTAGAAGAAATTGTTAGTGAAAACTACACAGAACTTACTCTTTCACTTCCCTATTCTTCTCCTCTTTTCTCTCAGTTAAGCCAAGAAAAAAGGATAAAAAGCGTCGAATATAAAGAAGATTGTATTTTAGTTATTGCAGAAGTTCCAAAGAATGAAGAGAGACGCTATCTAAAATAAAAGGGCCACTCAAAGTGACCCTCAAATGACTTCATTACAGTGATTAGAATGTATAAAGTGCACCAAGTACGCCATAGAAGCTCATGCCACTGTTTGCAGACTCACTAATTGCAAAGCCATAACCTAGACCAAGCTTTAAGAATACTGTTACAGGAACCTTATTAAATGTATATTCACCACCAACAGTCCAATTAGCGTCGATAGCAACTAGTCCATCCTGTACGTTAAGAGCAACAACTGGACCTGTTGTTAAACTGATTGTCTGTGTCTTTGTGAGAGCACCTGTGTTGAAGTTGATGTTATAAAAATTGTAGAAAGCACCAACATCACCAGAGAAAGCAATCTTACTATTTTTGATAGCAATACCAACATTACCCTGAACATCGAAATTACCCATACCATACTTTAGGGCAACACCAGAGTTAGTTCCGAGTCCAACACCAACAGAAAAAGCATTCTTTCTTGATGTTCCTGTGCTAGATGCAGCAGATAAAGAACAAAGAGCGAGTGCAACGACAAGAATTAAAGCAACAATCTTCTTATTCATTTCGATTCTCCATTTAAAAGTTTTTGGTTATTCACCGCAGAGAAGTCTATCAAAAAAGAATATTTAATACTAGTAAATTTTTAATTTTCTTAATAACTTCTTTAACTATAAAAAATTAATTAATTTTATGTTGTTTTTACAACATAATGTCTAATAATTGGTTTTTTCCTTATTTATTTAGTTTTTATGAGATAAAAAATCCAATATGTGCTACAATCCTCTAGCTCTAGGAGAAAAAAAATGCCACAGTTGTACTGTCTAGAAACAGAAGAATTATTTGACCTATTAAAACTCTCTAAGCCATATCATGCTAAGATTGTAAAGAGTTATCTTGATAAAGGTGTTACAGACTTTTCTTTAATGACATCTCTACCTAAAGAGGATAGAGAGAGACTAAAGAAAATTTATCCTTCAGCTCTTTCCTCTTCTGTTATTGAAAGAGTAGATGCTCCTAGTGCAACAAAGCTTGCAATAAAACTTGAAGATGGCTTTGTAATCGAATGTGTTAGGCTCTCAGACGGTAAGGGACGATTTACTGCGTGTCTATCATCTCAAGTTGGTTGCGCTATGGGATGTAAATTCTGTGCAACAGGTAAGATGGGATTCAGTCGCAACTTAAAAGAAGGAGAAATTGTCGAGGAGTTTATACACCTAACAAAGCTTGGAGAGCATATTAGCCATATAGTTTTTATGGGTATGGGAGAACCATTAGCAAACTTCAAAGAAGTGATGGGGGCTATTAGTGAGCTACATAGAGAAGATGGCCTAAATATTTCATATAGAAAGATCACCATATCAACATGTGGCTTAGTTCCAGGAATAAAAAGGCTAACAGAATTAAACTTACCAATAAAACTTGCGGTATCTCTTGTATCAGCTTCAAATGATATCAGAAGCGAGATAATGAAGGTAAACAGAAACTATCCCCTCTCTGAATTAAAAAAAGCTCTTGTTGCGTTCCAACATAAAAATGATAAAAGAATAACACTCGAGTATTGCTTACTCAGTGGTGTTAATACAAATAAAGAAAGCGCGGATGCTCTTCGTCTTTTTACACGTGGATTAGATGTTCTTGTAAATCTAATTTCATGGAATGAAGTAGATGATTTACCTTTTAAAACTCCTAGCGAAAAAGAGATTAGAGATTTTACTTCATACTTAAGAAAAAATGGCATCTCTTTCACTATCAGAAAGAGCAAAGGACAGGAAGAAAAAGCAGCTTGTGGACAACTTGCTACTGAGTATAAAAATTAACCTTATATGTTACATTTTAAATTTTTTTCTTTTTAAAAGTTAACAGACATCGGACGCATGGTTGCTTATAATTTAGACATGCCTGTACAGGAATTACTATCTAACAATATTTTATTAATTCGTAAGGAAAAGAAACTTACTCAAACAGAACTTGCTGAAAAGGCAAAGATAACAAGAAAACATCTTTGTGCAATTGAAAAAGGAAGAGTTTTTCCTTCTGCAACTATAATAGATAGTATTGCATCTGCGTTAGATGTTCCTGTTTCTTCCCTATTTGAAGATAGAACAAGAGTTATACAAAAAGATTCTCTCTACTCTATTTCAGAGAAAGCTCTAGAAAACATACTTAGTGCTATTCCACATCTATTTCGCGAAGAATTAGAAAGAGAAGCTAGAAAATGTAAAGGGCCCACAGCTTAAGCTTAGGCCCTTCATATTTTATTTTTCGAGAATAGCTTTTATTCTTCTTACTCCAGCAGATGAAGATTGCTCTTTAACAATCTTAAAGTGACCAAGCTGACCAGTATGTTCAACATGTGGTCCTCCACAGACTTCAATTGAGAAATCTCCAATAGAGTAAACTTTTACCTTTTCGCCATATTTAGCATCAAACTGAGCAGCTGCCCCCTTTGCTCTTGCTTCATCTAGTGTCATAGTTTCACAAACAACAGGAAGGTCTTTCTTAATCTGTTCATTAACAAGATCTTCAACAGCCTTTAATTCCTCTTTTGTCAAAGCTTGAGGATGGTTAAAGTCGAATCTTAATCTTTCAGCAGTAATGTTAGAACCAAGCTGCTTAACATATCCACCTAAAACAACAGAGAGGGCCTTATGTAAAAGATGAGTTGCAGTATGAAGTGCTGTTGTAGCTTCACTATGGTCAGCTAGACCTCCCTTAAACTGCTGTTCAGCTCCAGCACGGCTAATAGCCTGATGCTTCTCAAATGCTTCTTCAAAGCCTTTCTTGTCTACAGTAAAGCCATGCTCTTTTGCTAATTCCTCTGTTAATTCTATTGGGAAGCCATAAGTATCATAAAGCTTAAATGCAATACGACCACCAATAACACGGCTATTACCTTTCATTAAGTTTGGAAGAATTTTCTCAAATTCCTTTTCACCATTAGTTAGTGTCTTAGAGAACTTCTCTTCTTCCTTAGTTAACTCATCAAAGATAAAGTCCTTATGTTCAATGAGTTCAGGATATGGTTCTCCGTAGAGATCAAGTACAACTTTAGCTAATTCAGATAGGAATGGATGATCAATACCAAGCTTCTTTCCATGTCGAACAGCTCTTCTGATGAGACGGCGAAGAATGTAGCCCTGACCAACATTGCCTGGAGCCATACCCTTTTGGTCGCCAAGAATAAATACACTTGTTCTAACGTGGTCTGAGATAATACGGATAGAAACATCATCCTCTTCGTTATCACCATACTTCTTTCCACAAAGGCCTTCTATAGCCCTAATAATAGGCTGGAATACCTCTGTTTCATATACACTCTTCTTTCCTTGGAGAATAGCAATTGTTCTCTCAATACCCATACCTGTATCGATACACTTTCTCTCCATCTCGTGATATGTGCCATCTTTCTCTTTTCTGTATTGCATGAATACATCATTCCAGATTTCGAAGTACTTTCCACAATGACAGCCAGGTTTACAATCAGGAGAGCATTTTTCTCTTCCTGTGTCGATAAACATTTCACTATCTGGGCCACAAGGTCCTGTTTCACCTGCAGGTCCCCACCAGTTATCTTCACGTGGCATGAAGTAGATTCTTTCCTTTGGAATGCCTAAAGACTCCCACTTAGATGCAGCTTCAGTATCTCTAGGAACACTTTCATCTCCAGCAAAAACTGTAACAGAAAGCTTATCGACTGGGATCTCAAGAACCTTTGTCATAAATTCAAAGGAATAACCAATCATATCGGTCTTAGAATATGCTCCAAGAGACCAGTTACCAAGCATTTCAAAGAATGTTAGATGGTTAGGATCTCCTACACTATCAATATCGCCAGTACGAATACACTTCTGATAATCACAAAGCTTGTCTCCTGCTGGATGTTTTTCTCCTAATAGATATGGTACGAGTGGATGCATACCGGCTGTTGTAAAAAGAACAGTTGGGTCATTTTCCGGGATCAAAGATGCGCCAGAAATCTGCTTATGTCCCTTAGAGACAAAGAACTCGATATACTTTTTTCTTAGCTCATTAGCTGTAATAGGTTTCATTATTTTTTCCTTTTATAAATTATTGAGATGTTATTACCGAGACTACATTTAGGTCAATAGATTACCTTTCCTAGCATTAGTTCTCTCCAAAAAAGGAGAACAAATCTGGTTCATTTTTTTCGCTTCTTTCCTTCTTATTTGTTTTAGAAGGGAAAAGCTTTTTTATTTCACTAGGTTTTTTTATAGAAAAAGCACCTTTATCTAGTCTATCTCTACACCAAGTATAATTAGGATTTGAAATAGCAGAAGATGCTATTGCTACCCTTTTTCCACTCTTTAAAGCTCCATCTATTATTGACCAAGATGGGCCTCCATCCTTTTCTTCTGCAATGTAGAAACCATCAGAGAAAGAAGAAAGGAATCTATTTCGTAGTACTACATGCCATTTTTCTCTTTTTACTGATGGAGCAAATTGTGTCAAAAGCATCCCTTTATCATATATCTTCTCCATTAGTGGCAAGAGAGCTTCGTTGGGACATTTAGATAATTCAGAAGAGAGCACAGCAACAACATTTCCACCCATTTTTATAGCAACAGAGAGAGCGTATGGCCCAAGTCCTGATTCAAATGGTGCCATTATAGTATAACCATTCTTTACCGCTTCAATTACAGCCAAAGCTGTATCCTGACGAGCCTGAAGTGATGGCATAACTGAACCAAGAAACGTAAGCTTTGGATTTATGAGTATATCTTTATTTCCTGTATAATAAAGAAAATGAACATCACCAGGATTACTAAGCACAGAAAACTCAATCTTTGAGGAGAGAAATGAAGATCGAATATTACGCCAAATAGAATTAAAACGAGATTCTTCTTCCATTGATGATGTGAATTCTCTTGTATACGATGCAAAAGATGAAGAATAATCTATGTTAAGGCTTTCAAGTATACTCCACGCTTTTTTCTCATCAGAAAAGAAAGCTAGTAGCGCTTCGTATGCAATAGCTTTCTCTTTAATCTGACTCTCGTTCATTAATTTTCGCCTCTAGTAGAATATACAACAAATCAGAATAAGGGGTCTTAATCGAATGCTTTTTTGCTAGTGCCGAAAGAGAACCACAGAACCACCTATTCTCTGTTCTTCTTCCGTTTATTACGTCATCAAGCATACTGCTTCTCCCTTTAGGTGGAAGAGAAAGCGTACTTTTTATCATTTTTTCAACATCATCTTGCGTTATTACAATGTTCTCCTTTAACGCAACTGTTTGCACCTCTCTAGCAACAAGCCTTAACGCTCTTATTACATCCTGGCTATTAGCTATTTCGCCATAATTAAAACCAAGAAGAGCACTTAAAGTGTTGAATGATGTGTTAGTCATGAATTTTACCCATTGGTCATGATGAATAGAAGGAGAAACAAAGAATGGCTGATTAGTACTCGAAAAATACTCTCTAAGTTTCTCTACTCTTTCTTTTTGATCTTCTGTATCTAAACCAAAGGTAATTAAGCCTGGAGTGAATGAAGTAATAGAAGAACCTTCACGAGAGGAAGAAAGACCAGAGATAAAACTATAAATTACCTTATCTTTACCGAAAGCTGATGATAGTACTGTCTCACTCTCTATGCCATTTTGAAGTGGCATAATAGTTGTATTAGGACCCACAAAAGGCCTCATGAGATCTATTGTGCTATCTAAATCATAGTTTTTTACAGTGTTTATTATTAAATCAGAAACAAAGCCATCTTTCTCTGTTATTGTCTTACAAGATAATGGTTCTCCATTAAATATAAGAGGAGAAGTTGTCCTATACTCCCGAGTTTTATCAACAAGGAAGAATGCCTCATCATTTTTATATATATTGTGCATTACCGTTGCACCGACACAGCCACGACCAATAATAACAGTTTTCATTGCTAAAGTTTACAACAAATAGTCGCAAAGCTTCTACCTTATAATTGATAGATGATACTATCCTGTTTTCGTTTCTAATACATAAATATAGTCCGATTGGTATCTCCCTATTCAGTAGAGTTTTTTCTATAAATTAACTTTAAAGAGAAGAAGCTTTCTTTTATCATCATATACGGAGTAAGAAAATGAACTTAACAACATATTATGCGCCAACAAGAATTACCTTTGGTCAAAATGCTGAAGATAAGGTTGGAGAAGAAATAAAAAAAGAAGGAAAAAAGAGAGTTTTAATCCACTATGGTTCTAATAGAATCGAAAAAAATGGCTTATTAGACAAGGTAACAAAAAATTTAGACGAGAATAACATTTCATATATTCTTCTACCTGGAGTTGTTCCTAATCCAAGACTTTCTCTTGTCAGAAAAGGCATTGAACTAGGTAAGAAAGAGAACATTGACTTCATTCTTGCGCTTGGAGGAGGCTCGGTAATTGACTCTTCAAAAGCTATAGGTTATGGCCTTAAGTATGATGGAGATGTATGGGATTTCTATTCAAAGAAAGCTGTTCCAAAGGAGAGTGTTGGAGTTGGAGCTATTTTAACAATGGCTGCGGCAGGCTCTGAGATGAGTGATAGCTCTGTAATTACAAATGATGATGGTGCTCTAAAACGTGGTTGTAATAGTGATGTATGTAGACTAAAGTTTGCACTTTTAAATCCAGAATTAACATATACACTTCCGCCTTATGAAACATCATGCGCTATTGTAGATATTCAAATGCACACAATGGAAAGATATTTCGTAAAGAATTACTCTCTTCCTCTCACAGAAGATATATCTCTTGAGTTAATCAAGAATATAAAAGAACAAGGCATTGAAGCATTAAATAACCCAACATCATATAGTGCAAGAGCATCTCTTATGTGGGGTTCTTCTATATCACATAACGGCTTAATGGCTCTAGGAAATAGTGCTCGTGGAGATTGGGCAACACATCAAATTGAACACGAGCTATCTGGTAAATATGATATTGCTCATGGTGCAGGGCTCGCTATAGTTTGGCCAGCTTGGGCAAAATATACACTTTCTTCTAAACCTGAAAAGTTTGCACGTTTAGGCTATAGGGTCTTTAATTTAGAGAAAACTAACGATAGTCTTAAAGATGGAGAAAGAACGATAGAAGCGTTTATCTCTTTCTACAAAAGCATAAATATGCCAACACATCTATGTGATTTAAATATCTATCCTACAGAGGATGATATAGAAGAGTTAGCATCAAAAGCATCATTCTTCTCGACAAGAACCCTTGGAGATATTCGTGTTCTCGAAAAAGATGATATCAAAGAAATCTATAGGCTCATGAGGTAAATCATGATAACAAACGAGAAACTATTCGAAGTTGCTGTTAAATACTACGAAAAGGGAAAAACTAAAAGTGAGATAGCAAAGACTTTAGGCGTTTCCCATGTTCAAATTGGAAAATACCTTAACTTGGCCAAAGAAAGGGGCCTTGTTGAAATTGTATTAAACCCTCCTTCTGTTCAACCAGAAGAGCAAGAAAAGCTAAGTAAGCTTTTTTACTCATTGTATGGACTTGAAGAACTAATTTTAGTTCCTGGTGCAACAAACGAGCAAACATCACATGACTTTATTGCTGATTCGCTCGTTAGATATCTTCTTGAAACATTTCCAAACAATAATCTCCGCTATGCGATAGGAATGGGACGTTTTGTAATGGAAGTAGGAAAGACAAAACTAAAGGTTGTAGAAAAGAGGACAAAGTGGAAAATTGTCCCTGCACTTAACTATGATATACAAGAAGCTAACTCAACCTACTATAATTCCCAAGAAATATGTGAAAACTATTCTCATAATTGGGGTGTCTCTCTTGATAAGCATTACAAAGAATTGGTTGCATGCTATCAAAATAATAAAGATATATCTGAACTTAGAGCCTCCTATTATAAAGATATAGATTTCATAATAGGAGGTGTCGGTGTAACATTTCCTAGAAACCCCAAGCTAAAGAGTACTTTTTTTAAAAGTGAAGATTTAGATAGGCTTAAAGAAGAAATATCTGGAGACTACTTAAACTATTACTTCGATGAATCGGGAACGATAATAAAACCAATAACACTTGGACCATGTTCCATGACTTTAGATGAAATAAAAAATGTAAAGAAAAGAATAGCAATTGCAAGCGGGTATTCTAAAATTGGTAGTATCTCATCGCTATTGAAAACAGGACTAATCAATGTTCTTGCAACTGATCTTCCAACTGCACGATATATCCTTTCTCTGTGAACTAGCTTAATCGCTAATTAATAAATCCACCATAAATAGAGCTAGCACTAGCTTTATTTGGTGGATTTTCTTTATCTAAAAAGTATATGAAGTTTAAGTCAGCTTTCCTTTAGTCTTTTTTTAAACTCTTCTTCACTTAATCCAGACTCTTTAATAGCAACATCTATAGAAAGATAATTCTTTTTAACAAGATCAATAAGACTATCTAGTCTTCCCTCTTCTAGGCCTTCTTTTTTTCCTTCCTCTAGTCCTTCCTTTTTACCTTCTA
>SAMEA104315422__coassemble_429_pt1 | contig 20299 bp, 14 predicted proteins | sample SAMEA104315422__metabat2_low_PE_015 | metagenome-assembled genome bin SAMEA104315422 (sample SAMEA104315422) | gut metagenome | biome: Monkey gut; feature: monkey-associated habitat; material: faeces | place: China | collected 2013
AAGAAAAGAAGTACTACGAAAGGTATCTCGATACTAATAAAAAGATACATCTACTTGGAATTAACTTCTCTACAAAAGAGAAGAACATAGAAGAATGGAAAGATGAAGTTCTAAGATAGGATTAATATAGTCGTTAGTAATAAAAAGGAGACTAGAGGTGAAAAGTATAGATACAAGCTACTCAGTTTTTGAAGATCTAATTCTAAGTAATAATCTCTATGTCGATAAGACATCATACTTATATAAACTAATAACACAAGGAAAGAGATACTATTTTCTTTCTCGACCTCGCCGCTTTGGTAAGAGCTTAACACTTAGTACATTAGAGGCAATCTTTAAAGGTAAAAGAGAGCTCTTTAAAGGACTCTATATAGATAGCTTAGATTATGATTGGAAAGAATATCCTGTTATACATATAGATTTTAGTAAATGTGCAAGAAGTACATCAGAAGAAATAAAGAAATGGATAAACAATCAAATAATGGGTATTGCTGCCTTGTACAATATTGAGCTGAGAGAAGCAGATGGTTTTGATTATAATTTAGATACCCTAATAAATAAAAGTAGCTCAAAAGAGAAAGTAGTTATTCTCATAGATGAATATGACAGTCTTCTAAATAACAATATTAACAATGAGGATATAGAAGGTATAAGAGAAGTTCTAAGGGGATTCTATTCAGTAATAAAGGCTGCTAGTGCAAATATTCGTTTTTGTTTTATTACAGGAGTCACAAAGTTCTCTAAGATGAGTATATTCTCTTCGATGAATAATCTAGTAGATATTTCAATGGATGACGAATACTCAACAATGCTAGGTTATACACAAAAGGAATTAGAAGAGAACTTTAGTGAGTATATAGATAAAGCAGTAAAAGAAAACAAGAGAAATAGGGAAGAGTACCTAGCACAAGTAAAGCGATGGTATGATGGATATAAGTTCTCAGCAAATGGAGAGAGTGTATATAACCCAGTATCTATTGGACTCTTTTTTAGTGATGGAGGAAAGGTATTCAATAATTACTGGATTAATACAGGAGGAATGAGTTATCTCTTAACGGAGATTGCAAAAAAAGTTAAGTTTGATATCTCATTTGATATCTCAATTCCTGTTTCTAATGATAAACTTCAGAGTACAGACATAATCCAACTGACAAGGACAGAGATAAGCAAAAGTAATTTTCTTTCACTTCTTTACCAGAGTGGGTATCTTACAATAAAAAGAGCAGAGTTAATTGACGAAGCCTATGTATATACACTTGGATACCCAAATAAGGAAGTAGAGAAGGGATTAAATAGCATATTGCTTCCTGTATATCTGGGCTCTAACACATATTCAGACATGCCTATAATGCTTCTTTCACTCTTCTACAAAGGAAAGGTGGATGAGGCAATGACATCACTTAAAGCTACATATGCATCTATTCCATATCATGAAGAGATACTTACTAGAGAGAATACAGTACATGCAGTATTCTTGACAGTAATGCGCATTATGGGGGCAGAAATAATTGGAGAGGTAGCAACTAATAATGGCAGAGTTGATGCCGTCTTAACATGTCCTAGTGATATTTACATCATTGAGTTTAAATTCAATCAAAGTGCAAAGAAAGCGATAGAGCAAATAAAAGAAAAGAAGTACTACGAAAGGTATCTCGATATTAATAAGAAGATACATCTACTAGGAATTAACTTCTCTACAAAAGAGAAGAACATAGAAGAATGGAAGGATGAAGTTCTATAAAAAGGGACTTACGATTACTAATTTTTTAACACTTGAATTGTGATTGAAGTAGCCACCATGAGTGTTGCTACTAGAGAGGAAACGGGGATATCAGTTAGAGACGTATTCTCGTTTTTTGTCTCCATGTTCCTTTCTAAATAAGAGCAAAAGATTGCATTGAGGCCTAAAAAGTTGGGATTGAGGCCTAAAAAGTTGGGATTGAGGCCCAAAAAGTTGGGATTGAGGCCCAAAAAGTTGGGATTTACTATAAAAATGGCGGTTATATCTTGTATAATTATTGCAACTAGAGGTTAGTGCATAAATGAATTATGAACAAATAAAAAAACATGCAAATGACATTTTAAAAAACAAAATCTCCGAATGTAACTACATAGAATATAAAAAATCGAGTGAGCAACTAGCGAAAATATTAAAAACCATTTGTGCCTATGGAAATAATTACTATGACAATGATATCCAGTACATTTTTATTGGAGTAGAAGAGAGAAATGATGAAAATGCAAAGTCGATTCCAATTTTACCAATAACGGGTATCGATGAAGGATATTTAGAAAAGTCTAAAAATCAAATTAACTCTCTAAGGCCTTATCTCTATCCAAATGTGTCATTTGACATAGTTGTAAATGAATTCGGAGGACGTAAATATTTGCTTGTGATAGTACCAAGACAAACAGGAGGTCCTTTCATGGTTAGCGATAAAGCTGAAAAAGATAAGAAAATAAACTTGAACCCTGGGCGATATATTCGCTTTGAGGCAGAAAGCAGGCTTGCAAGAGTTAATGAGGAATATGATCTACTAAGAAAGTTTTCAAACTTCCATTATTGTTCAATGATAAATCCCGATGCAACAATTGATGATTTGGATTTTGATTATCTTGTAGAGTATATAAATAAAGTTAGTGACAAAAAGATTTTAAAAACACTCGATAAAAAAGCGATTGCAAAAGCGTTAAAACTAGTTGATAAAAATGATCCAAATGAGAATAGAGTAAAGAATTTCGCTATTCTTATGTTTGCTTTGAAGCCAGAACGGTTTATTCCGTATTCTTTTGTGGAATTAATTGTTGATATGTATGGAACAAAGCGTAAAATGGAGTCAAAAAAATTCTCTGGCCCAATATGGAAACAATATTACAACATAGTTAATTATATAAATAATAACTATTTAAATGTATGTGTGTTGAGAGAAAATGGCCAAATTGAAAATAGGCAAATTGCAAATTATCCATTTGTTGCAATAGAAGAACTTGTTGCAAATGCAATAGTACATAACAACTATGAAAATGGAAAACCTATTCAAATTTATGTTTCAGAAAAACAAATAAATATTGTTAATTACAATAGGCCATTACCTCCTTTGTCTTTAAAGGATTTAAATGAGCGTAATGTCTTTAATGAAAGGGATACTGAAAATCCAGAAATAAGAGATATGTTTAAAAGCCTTGGAATAATTGAATCTTTTGGAACAGGAATAGGAGAAGCGAAGAAAGCCATGATGGATAATGGCTCTCCTAAATTATATTACAAACTTTTCTCTGAATCAGATAATGTTACTTCGGTTGTAATTCCAGTAAATGAAGAATATGCCTCTATTAAAAATGGGTTAAATAACACTGAAGATTTTAACCCAACAACTCAATCACAAGAGTTCAAAAACAGAGTTTTGAAATCTAAAAATACTAGTAAGGTAAAAGAAAACTTACTCCTTATTTATAGAACACTAGAGCACTCAACTTTTGGTAATAGCGATATTGCTAAAACACTTAATTGTTCTGAAACAACAGCAACAAAGTATATAAGCAAGCTAAAAGATGAATTAGACATAATCCTTCCAGTTGAAGGCAAAGGAAAAGCTAAGTATCACTTTAGAGATGAATTAGATATAAAAAGTTCATCTTCATAATATTCCATAGAGGTAATAGCGTTAATTAACTTGAATAGAAATGACAACAAAGTTTTAAGATTCTATCTGTTGGTAATACTGCGTAATAGCATTAACTAAAAGATTGTTCTCTTCCTCTGTTCTAACAGCTACGCGTATCCATTCTCCATCTATTCCTCTTTTACCAGTAAGAACTTTAATAAGGATATTGTTCTTATCTAAAAGGTAAGTAGCTAAATCGATGGCTTTCCCTTTGTTTAGTCTACACATGAAGTAATTTGCAGAAGAAGCAAGAGTATAAAGTTCTTTAATTGAAGAGAGTTCTTTATAGAAAGATGATCTTGTCTCTTTTATTCTCTCAAGAGCAGAAGTGTAGCCACCTCTGTATTTCTCTGCTATCTGTAAGTAATACTCAGCGAAAGAGTTTATATTCCATATGGAAACATCTTTCTTGAGCTTGTTTGTAATATCGAGGTTACTAGAGGCAAGAAAACCAAGTCTTAAGCCAGGTATTCCGTATGACTTAGATATGCTCTTTATAACGCATAGATTCTTATACTCATCAAGTATGGATGTTTTTAAGAGGGTGAAACTATTGTCGGCAAAGTCAACAAATGATTCATCAACAATAAGTAGAATACCTTTCTCTTTAGACCAATTAAGTAGTGATAGTACTTCATTCTCAGAAATAAAGTTTCCAGATGGATTATCTGGATTAATTACTACAAGTGTTGATATCTCCTTATCATTAAAGAATGAAATAACATCGTGAGAAGAGTACTTATAACCCAATGCTTTTGTTTCCAAAGTGATAAGCCTTGAGCTATCAAATCGATTTCTATATTCATCAAAAGAAGGAGAAATAACACCTAGTTTTCCTTCTCTATTCTCAATAATGCATTTGATAGTTTCAGCAGCACCGTTACCAGGAACAACCATTTCTTCTCTAAGAGAAAAGTACTTTGCAAGTAGCATAGAGTTTACTTTTAAGCCAGAAGGGTAGTTTCTTAGAAGAGTGTCAAAATTATACTTCAACTCTTCAATAAGCGTGCTATCAGGATAGTATGGGTTAACAAGATAGCAAAAATCCATTAAGCCAGGAAAACGCCAAAAGCCACCATAACGAGAGACAATTAAATCATATTTCTTTCTTTTATCGCGCTGAAAGAGAATAGAGGCAATATCTAAATCCTGTTTGTCGTCAATTTCATACCAAAGATATTCCTTTGGTAAAGGAAGAGCCTTAATGGCATTATTGCTAATTGTGGCAATAACCTTAAGGACTTGCTCATAGTATTCATTATTGCCGAATGTCTTTATATATGCTTCGATAAAAGGAAGATAATACTTAGTAGAGAATTCTTTAGCAAACTTATAAACGTTCACAGTTTTGTAGTATTTATCAACATCCTTGTAATTGAAATCCTTTCTTCCAATAAAGCCAGTAATTGTTCCGTTTTCAGAGATAGTTGTAACAGTACCATCCATCCAACTTTCGTACTTAGAGACAAAAGCAAGGCTTTTCTCTGGATGATTTGCTATAAGTTCAAGAATTCCATCCTGAAGTATTAAATCAGATTCAAGAAGTAGGGTGTCATCTTCAGAAAGGAATGAGGACGCAAGATAAAGAGAGTAAATATTATTGGTTTTATCATAAACAGGGTTATCTACATAAACAATTGGAGTTGTTATATTGAGAGAGTTTACATAATCCTTTAAAAGCTCTCCTTTGTATCCAATAACAATGATAATTCTATCTAGACTGAGTTTTTCAAGTTGATTAAGAACTCTCTCAATCAATGTTTCACCATTTACCTTAACCATACATTTCGTATTGTTATTAGTAAGCTCCTGAAGTCGTTTACCCATTCCTGCTGCGAGAATTAAGCCTTGCATTTTTCATTTTCCTTATTTATTTCATTACGTTTATCAATTAAAAAGAGGACAGATTTTTCAGCACTATTACCAATATTTGCCCAACACATATCTTTTACTTTGTTACGTTTTTCGGCAAGAGAGGTGCTTTGAATTGTTTCCTCAATAATGTTCTTCAAATTTCCAAAATCTTTTTCTTCAAGTTTTATTCCCAAGTTAGGCAACATCCTCAGAGACCATAATTCTTCCTCTAGCCAATCTTGGTCATATACAATAGGGTCAAAAGATGTATCTGCATATAAGAGTGGCTTATTAAAGACAAGCGAGTAGTCAAATATAATTCCAGAAAAATCTGTTATCATAATATCTGAGCGTTCAAGAACAGAGAAATTGTTGTTGTCCCTATTCCATTCAATATTTTTATGCTTTTCCATCAAAGAAGAGAGCATCTCTTTCTCAGAAGAAAATGATTGGGGATGAGGGCGCACTATGATATGAAAGCCAGTTTTTTCTAGCGCGCTTAAAAGTTCTTCTCCATAGTGAGAGAGAATAGCGCTCTTACCCCAAGATGGCGCAACAAGAACAACGGGAGTCGTATTTGTTGTCTTCTTCTTTATGGAATCAAGTTCTTTTTTTAGCTCGTCCATGTATGTTGAGCCAACAATAACAATTTCTTTCTTCTTAATGTTTGGTCTTAAACTTTCAATTTTTCTAATAGTCTCTTCTTGATTTATGCCAGATGCAAGGACCGTGTCATAGTGGTCTAGACCAAACATTCTGTAGCCAGCAAGGTCATCAACAGAATGAGGAATATGAACATAACACTTAACGTTTTTACTTCTCTTCCACTGATATACATCTAAGCCTGGAGTAGTAGATAGGACAATATCTGCTGAGAGAAAGTTAAGCTTAGAGTAGGGCTTATTACCTTCGCCAAGATACTCTGGTTTTATATGCTTCAAACCACAAGTAAAGACAGGATCATCGGAGGATAGAGTGTAGTAGACAACGTCAATACCTCTTTTATCAAAACCTTCACATATGCTCTTAAAAACATTCCAATAGCGTTTATGGTCAGAAAAAATTACATATGGAATGGTATTAGATGAAGTCTCTTCTTTTTTACCCAGTCCAAATTTAAGCTTCAGGAGTAATGCTCTTATTCCAAAAACAGCTGTAGCAACAAGGCCAATAACAAGAGAGAAGAGCATGCTTCCAGTTCCTGGATCTATATATAGAACTAAACTTGTCATTTATTCTCTTCCTCCCACTTTAGTAATGGAGTCCAATTAGACTCATCTGTAATAGGAGATGATACATGAGATGCATTTTCTTTTTCTAACGTAAAGGAGGATGCATTTTTCATTCTTGTTGAATTATTCTCTCCTGCTGCAATTGGATAAACTATGATGCCATTTTCTTTCTCTTGAGAAAGAATTTCTTTTGTATATGGATTAACGGAAGAATCTATTAATCCCTCTTTTGATAGGAAAATAGCATCAGCATTCGTCATAAATGAATTATCTACAACAATTTCTCCTCTTGAATTAAAATCTTTGAACAAAAGAAGAGGCGTAAATGATGCTTCATAAGGTGAAATATCATTGAGATTCAAATTCTTTCCATGGTCAGATACAATAACAATGCGAGTATTATCATAGGCATCATTTTCTTTAAGGTAATCCAACCATTCTCCAACTCTCTTGAGAGAGGCTGAAAAAACAGCAAAATGCTTATATACGCTATCATCATTTGTTTGATAGCAAATTTCTACGCTTTCATCTCTATTATTTGCTAGTTGTAAATAATCTGGAGCTAAGAACACGCTTTCATGCGGTGCCTCATTAGCGATGAATAAGTAGTTCTTATTGTCACTATTAAAGTCTGTAAGCTCTTTAAAGTAGTAAAGGGAAGAGTAAGCATTTACGAAGTAATAATAAGATGAATCAGAAACATCTCTACAGGATTTTTCAAAGAGGAATCTTAGCATAGGTGGAAGAATTTGGAGTATAGAGAAGTTTTTAGTTTCTCTTTCTGTAAGTAAACTTTCATCTTCAACGTTTTTATTGCTAGTTTCTTTGTAATATTTAGAGGCATAGTTTCCATATAGATCAAAAGCATTTATTCCATTCTTTTCAAATGCCGATAAATCACCTCTCCAAGAATAATTAGGGAAAGGAGGATCTGTAACTGTAACAGAGAAGCCTTCATTCTTAAAAAGAGTGGGAGCAACAAGTAAGGCTTCGTTGTGAATGTCCTTTAAGAGTCCTTCTCTTTCGTTCATTTTCGTTGGCGTATACTCATATCCACCATACATACTAGGAGAACCAGTTATAGTGCTATCAGAAAAACTAAGCGTATTAGGGTAATATACAAAGCCATCAAATTGTTCTTTTAACTCAGGAATTTGCTCTAAAGCATAAGGGAAGAATGAGTTTACAGCTCTATCTAAGAAAAGGACAATTACGTTCTCTTTATCTTTTGAAAGATGAAATACGCTTTCTATTTCGTCATCATTTTCCTTTTTATTCTCTGTATATGTTTTTGAGTACTCTTTAAAGAAAGTATTGATTGAATTAAGCTTGTAGCCACCAATACCAACTTCACCTATAAAAACAGAGAAAATTAAAGTTGATAGAATCCAAAGCTTATTAAATCTATCAACTAGTATTACTAAAGCAAAACTGATTATGGCTACAATGAATGGCTTTATGATATCAAGTTTTGTTAGTTCTTGTAGTTTCTCTGGATTTTGCACTCTAAGTTGTGTATCTATTGTGCCATAATCACTCTTGAAAACAAAAGCATCAAACAAGGCGACAATAAGAATTAACACCATAATTATTGCTTCATATCTTTTTGTTTTGTTGCCAAACATCTTGTAAATAACAAGAGGCCAAAAGACAAATAGTCCAAGAAAAAAATAGAGTGATGACCAAACGAATTTAGTTGGATTTTCAATTGAGCCAAGAAAACAGAATTCAGCAGGATTGGTCTGAATTGTTGAAGAAGTAAGCAAGAATCCACAAAGGAATGATAGGGCTAAACCACTAAACAATACCAGAACAAAGTAATTACGTTTTGCTTCGACACCCTTTTTAATCTTCAAATTGTATTTTTCTTTCAAATTGTTCAATAGAACTTTTAAAAATGGGAAGGATATAAATAAAAGCGTTATGACAACAAGAAAGAAAAACTTCCATTGGTTTTCAGTATCTTTAAACTTATATGTGAATGCGATTAAACCTAATGAGATGAATGCATGCAAAAATCTTCCTGGGTGTTTGGTCTTAAGTACAATAGTTTTTACAAGAGAAAATATGTTGTTTAGAATCCAATAAATAACAAGACCAGAAGGGGAGTTATAGAGTAAAACTAAGAAAAGGAGTCCTAGAGCATATAGCTGTACCTTATCTCTAGTTGTTGCATCTTTAGTGTAGATATAACCTGAGATGAAGTTAATCAATGTCATTATTATTGGAAGAATGTTAATAGAAATAGTTAAAGATCCAAGAGAAAAGGAGAACATTCTGTCTGGTTCACCTAGGTTAGAGAAGATCCAAAATGATGACTCTTTTAATATTTCTGAGGAAGAAAGGTAATTATAGGCAGCAATAAAGAATGGAATCTCAATTAAAATAGATAGAGAGCCACGAAGTGCATATAAAGGATGATAGTTATTCTGTCTATAATACTCACTAAGCATCATAAACTGCTCATCGCCTTTAAATGCTTTCTTTATTCTCTTTACTCTATACTCCATCTTCTTATTTATTTGTCTTTCTTTTTCCTGGATAGAGTCAGCTATGTTGTATAGAGGAAGAGCTAAGATGTTTATAACAATGCTTACACCACAAATCGCACCAATAACACCTATTGATGTGATTTTGTTGATGATGAACATGAATACCCAACCGACAATGGCTTCAATTGGTGCGATTATGATGTTGTAAAGCACTACATACTCCCAAGACTAGATTCATGTATTTTACATTATTTCCAATAGGGATAAAAGATAGAAGGGAAAATCAAAGAGGTGTATTTGCGAATAAAGTGGAGCAAAACACAGATTATGCGAAGTGTCATTTTTTATTTTTTAGTGTTGTCGAACACATTTTTCCTATTAAGTTAACTATTAGAATTCTTATACTATATTTTTAAAACATATTTTCACTACAGGATTATTTTTAATTAATTTCTTTACTTATAATGAAATAATAAGAAGGATAATAATTTATTAAAAACTGTTGACAACTAAAAAACCCTATGTGAGAATAAAATAAAATATGTGTACGAACACACAAAAACAGAAGGAGTGTTTACTTATGGCAGAAAGAGAGTATGTTGAACTTGAAAGACTTGCTGTCAATTCAATTCCAACAAGTGCAGGTACTGGCGTTGTAAGAAAAATGACAAGGGAGATTTGGCTCAATGAGTGTTTTCCTGAATGGCATCAAATGCTTAATCTAGAAATAGAGAAGGCAAAATTTCCAAAAGGTTCTTTTGGAGTTTGGATGCTTGGAGGACCATCTTGGGCATTCAAATCAGCAGGTGGAGCAACTTTCCTTGTAGATAATTATTCAGGTTCATCCTTAAATTCTGAATATCACTATTGTGGCGTTTGCAGAACAAGTGGTGCTCCTTACTTAACATGGGTTAGGACAAATCCTCATGTAATTGATCCGTGGAAGATGCAAAAGGATTTAGATTACGTTTTTGCAACGCATCACCATCAAGATCATGCAGATTACTATACAGTAATGGCTACTCTTGATACTACGACATGTAAGTATGTTGGACCTCTAAATACATGCAAACTATTTAGAAAGTGGGGTGTTCCTGAAGAAAGAATAGTTCAAGTAAAGCCTGGTGATAGCTTCAAGTGTAAAGATGTAACAGTAAAAGTTGAAAAGAATTACGATACTATGGCATGCATGACTGGAGATTATGATCCATCTAAGCCATGTGATTTTGATATCAATGCAGTTTCTTACATCATGGATACAGGAGAAAACTCTGTTATCTTCTTAGGGGATACTCTTTATCATGATGGCTATAGAGCAGTAGGTGCAAGAAATAAGATTGATCTTGTCATCACAGATATGGGACATAATGCTCCTGGAGCAACAGACAAAATGAATCCTTGGGATGTTATGAGAGTTGCTCAAAATCTTGGCGCTAAGGTTGTAATACCAGATCATTATGAAAACTGGGCTTCATCTGAAATTGATCCTCATCAACTCACTAGAATTGTCGAAGAAAATGATCCAAATCTTAAGGTTTGTATTATGAAATCTGGCGGTCTCTATGAATTCCCAAAAGATATAAACATGAAGGAATACAAGTATCCTGATTGGAGAGAAAGATACAACGTTGAAAAGAGCTTTGTATATGGAAATGGAAAGCCAGAGGAAAAGAAATAATAGCGAGAAAATTTGACTTAAAAAAAGAGGAAAACAAATGAAAAAGATTATCACATTAGTAATGATTGCATTAATGGCATTCTCTATTTTTGCTCAGGGTGGAACTGAGAAAGCAAAAGCTACATTTATTGAGAATGAGTCTGAACGCCCTGAAACTTTAGATGCATATCCTGTAACAGGTCTAGCATTTGACGCAACAACAGATGTTAAGGCAAACAAAAAATATCAGATTGCAATGATTGTTAAGAACAATACAAACCCATTCATGAATGGTGTTCTTGAAGGCTTCAAAAAAGCTGGTGAAGATGTTGGTGTTGAGGCAATTTTATTATCCCCAGCAATTGCAGATTCAAATGAAGAACAGGCTAGACTTGTCGATGACATGATTGCTAGAGGCGTTGATGCAATTTGTATACATCCTGTTGATTCCAATGGTATTGTTCCTGCTCTTGAGAGAGCATATGAAGCAGGAATTCCTGTACTTGTTCAGGGTACAAAAGCTAATACAGACAAAATCTATGGTTGGTATGGTACAGATTACTATGAGCAAGCTGTTCAGTTAGCAGAATACATTGCAAAGACTCTTAATTACACAGGAAATGTTATTTATATTCCAGGCCCTCCTCAAGCACAGAACTCACAGGATAGAACAAATGCCTTCCATACAGTATTTGATAAATATCCAAATCTTAACATAATTGCAGAGCAACCAGGTAATTTTAACCGCGCGACTTCCCTTGATGTTGTTTCCAACTTACTACAGAAATACTCAACAAAAGATTTCTGTGCAATTATTGGAGGAAACGATGAATCTGCAATGGGAGCACTTATGGCTTGTCAGGCTGCAGGTGTAAACACAAAATTTGCTGAAGGTGGAATTCTTATTTCTGGTTTTGATTGTAATAAAGACGCTTCTTATGCAATCCAAGAAGGTACAATTACAGTATCTTCAAATCCGGACCCTGTTTCATTGGGATATATTGGTTGTGTTTTCCTTACACAGTATCTAAATGATGGCAAGCTATTTCCAAAGAGCTTTGTTGCTTGGCCAGATTTTAATAATCCTGAAGTTGATGTTGTCGTCGATTCAACTAAGATTGATGATTATATCGCAAACAAGGCATGGTGGAAGTAAAAACCATTTTACATTGAGTGGGGTGGTGAATGTCACCCCACTTTTATGCTGGAGGTAAAATGATATCAAAGGAAATAGTTCGTCTAGAGAATATTACAAAGAAATTCCCTGGAGTAACGGCCTTATCAAATGTTTCAATTAGCTTTAATCTTGGTGAATGTCATGCATTAGTAGGGGAAAATGGAGCTGGTAAGTCTACACTTATAAAAACGCTTTTGGGGGCATATCAGCCGACAGAAGGCACAATCTATTACAATGGAGAAGAAGTTTCAATTTCAAATCCTGCCGTGGCATCTTCGCTAGGCATAGAAGGCGTACATCAAGAGTTGATGCTCATTCCATACTTAAGTGTTTCTCAGAATATTTACATGAACAGAGAAATAAAAACAAAACTCGGTTCTTTCAATAGGAAGGAAATGGATCAAAAAAGCAAAATTCTTCTTGAGTCATTTGGCGTTAACATTGATGTTACAAAAAATGTAAAAGAATACAGTGCTTCAATTTGGAAGATGATTGATATTGCTAGAGTTGTAAATCTTAATCCAAAGGTTATTATCTTTGATGAACCTTCAGCAATTCTTACAGAGAAAGAAGTTAACTGTTTATTTGACAGCATTAAAAAACTCAAAGAGATGGGAATGGCTATTATTTATATTTCTCATCGTCTTGATGAAATTGGAATTGTAGCTGATAAAATTTCGATTTTGAGAGATGGTCATCTCATTAAAACACGTGATGCAAAAGACCTTACAAAAGATGATATTGTTAAGGCAATGGTTGGTAGAGATGTTTCTAGTTATTACTCTAGAAATATCAATAGTCCAGGCGAAGAGCTTTTAAGACTTGAAAATGTTGACCTTAAGAAAGGGCAACAGAATATCTCATTGCATGTAAATCGCGGAGAAATTGTAGGACTAGCAGGTCTTGTTGGCGCAGGAAGAACTGAAGTAGCAGAAGGCGTCATGGGAATAAATCAAGTTCTAAAAGGAAACATCTATTATAAAGGGAAGAAATACACACCTCATTCTCCTTCTCATGCAATTAATGAAGGTATATATCTTGTACCAGAAAATAGAAAATACGAAGGTTTAATTCTGAAGTTTTCAGTTGCTAATAATATTGCTCTATCTGTATTTGATCGGTGGGGAAAATTCTTTTACAACAAGAAAAAAGAAGAAGAGGCAGCAAATAAACAAATTAAAGAGCTTTCAATAAAGACTCCGACAATCCATCAAAAGATAAGCAATTTATCTGGCGGCAATCAACAAAAAGTTGTAATTGGAAAGGCATTGGAAACAAATAGCGAGTTTTTGATTTTTGATGAGCCATCTGTTGGTGTAGATGTCGGCGCTAAAGAAGAAATTCACAATCACATGGATGAATTTGTCGGAAAGGGTGGAGGAATCCTTATGATATCAAGCGACCTTCCAGAGGTAATTGGCCTTTGCGACAGAGTATATGTCATGTACGAAAATCGAATAGTAAAAGAATTGAGTAGAAACGAGCTTTCAGAACAGAGTATTGCAGATTATATGCTTGGCTCAAAGACAGGAGATGAATTATGAAAAAAATAAAAGAACTTCCTCCTGTAATATGGATGTTTGCAATTATAATAATTGTGTTTTCCATCACAGGTAAGAATTTTTTCTCACTAAACAATATTATAAATATAATTAAACAAGCCTCTCCATTTTTAATTGTTGCTCTAGGAGAAACAATGGTAATTCTAATTGGAGGAACTGATCTTTCAATAGGATATGTAATGGGATTTTCAGGTGTTGTCGTTGCAATGCTTATGAATAGTGGATGCCCAGTTTTTATTTCGATTATACTAGGCATTCTTGTTGGTGGATTATTTGGCTTTACAAATGGAATTTTCGTATCAAAATTTAAGCTCCCAATTTTTATTGTAACTTATGGAATTGGAAATGTTGCTTACGGTATTGGCTCAATAATAACAGGAGGAGTTTCTCAACCTGCTCTGAATTATTCCTTTAGAAAAATTTCAGACGGATCAATTTTAGGAATTCCAATTGTTTTCCTTATAGCACTTCTTGTTTTCTTCATCATCAAGTTTGTTATAGATAAAACTAGTTTTGGAAGAAATATGTATGGACTTGGAGGCAATAGAGAAGCACTTTTCCTTTCTGGGGTAAACATTAAGCGCGCAGAGCTTTTAATTTTCACAACAGCAGGCCTTCTAGCAGGTATTGGTGGTGTTATTTTTGCTGCAAGATCTGCTTCTGGTCATCCAAGCTATGGTGCTGGTTGGGAATTTGATGCTGTCGCTGCAACAATTATAGGTGGAAACTCCTTTTCTGAAGGCAAGGGCAATATTAATAAAACTGTATTAGGTGTTCTTTTTGTTCAGATATTAAAAAATGGTTTAAACATTTCTGGTGTGGCACCTCAATCTCAATCATTTTTAATAGGACTCGTTGTTGTAGTTGCTATTTCTGCTGATGTACTTATTCAGAACAGAAAATAAAGGAGCTAAGAAATATGTCAATTAAGAATATCTCATTTTATGATATCTTTTTTAAGAAAGGTTTATATAGATTATGCATACTCGTTGTGCTTTGCATCGTTCTCTCAATTGTCAGCGATGTCTTTTTATCCTGGAAAAACCTAATAAACATTTGCATTCAAGCTTCTATCCTCCTTATTCTTGCTGTTGGGGCAACAGGTACAATCTTAACTAAAGGTATAGATCTTTCTTTAGCAGGAGTAATGTCTCTTTCAGGCTGTGTTTGTGGCTACTTTATGTCATCAGGAAAAAGCCCATTTGTTGCTTCTGCTTTAGCGATTTTGGTTGGTATAGCCTTTGGGTTTTTAAATGGGTTTTTAATTGCAGTAGTAAAAATACCGGCTTTTGTTTCGACATATGGTGTTAAATACATTGCAAACGGCCTAGCAATTATGCTTATGGGTTCAAATATTTTCTTTGGCTTTCCTCAATCATTTTTGAACCTTGGTGTTGGATATATTGGTCCAATTCCAGTTATTACTATAATCGCATTACTTGTTACTCTCGTCCTTTATGTATTCTTACAAAAGAGTAAATACGGAAGACAAATATATTGCGTTGGAGCAAACTCCACGGCAGCGTTCTATTCTGGAATTAACACAACAAGTACATACCTAATGGTGTATGTAATATCTTCCTTATGTGCTTCTTTTGCAGGCATTCTTCAGATTGCAAGAATGAATGCTGCTCAAGCAGGGCTGGGAGATTCATTCCAAATGCTTGCTATTGCTTCAATTGTCATTGGTGGAACGTCAATGTCTGGAGGCGAAGGCAATGTTGTTGGGGGCATTATTGGAGCTCTTATTTTAACTCTAATTGTAAACGGAATGAACCTTCTTGAAATTACTGCACAGGCTCAACCACTAATTACTGGAATTGTAATTGTTTTAGCTGTTCTTTTAGATATGCAGATTAAAAGAATTGAAAACTCAAAGATTGTTTTAAATAAAAAATAAAGGAAGTGAATATATGAATATTGATGCAAAAAAATTGGCAGATTTGCCTGCAGTATATGTTACAGCAGAACTTATGCTAGGAGGAAAACGTTATTTTGCTGCTGCAAGTGAAAATCCTGGCGAGCATGCATATATTTTTGATCCTGAAACAGGTGAAAAAGCAGAACTATGGACAGGGGATACTGGGTGTATGAATATTATTCAGATACCTAATACAGAGAAGCTTCTGTGTATAACAAAGTTTTATCCTGTTTTCAAATCAAAAGACGCTGAAGTATCAATTTTGGAACCAACAGAAAAAGGTTATATGTCCCCATGGAAAAAAACTGTAGTTTTTCATCTTCCATATGTACATAGAATAGGTTGTTTCACTTCTAAAGGTAAAAATTATGTTATTGCATGTGCTCTGTGTAAAGATAAAGATTTTGTTGAAGATTGGAGCAAGCCAGGCGCCGTGTATGTAGCACCAATTGAAGATAAGAATAAATGGTCCCTTACCATGCAAGTTAATGGATTATTAAAGAATCATGGGCTATTCATTTCTGGTGACTCAGATGTCTATGTTACCAGCGAGAATGGTATTATGTACTTTGATTTTTCAGCTTATGAAGAAGGCAATATCGTAAAGCCTGCTCTTATATCTGGATTTCCAACAAGCGATATTTCTATTGATGCTGAAAAGCTTGCTGCGATTGAGCCATTCCATGGAAATAAAGTCCGAGTCTATGACAAGAAAATGAACATATTGAAAGAATATGACATTACGTTCGGACATGTTGTTTGGGTTGGTACAATTTTAGGAGATGAATGTCTTATAATAGGGGAGCGAGGAGATAAGAAAGAACTTACTGTTCATAATCTTAGAACTAATGAAAAAACAATATTAGGAGAAGGCGTTGGACCAACTCAAATATCTGTTATTAGTGAAGAGAATAAAGCTATAGTGCTTTCTGCGAACCACGGTGCAGGAACGGTAGATTTGTATACATTGACAAAATAGTTTTATAATCTACTTACTAAAGAGGGGCTATGACTATAAAAGAGATTGCTACGCTTGCAAATGTTTCAACAGGGACTGTTGATAGGGTTATACATAATAGAGGGAAGGTTAATCCTGAGAAAAAGGCAATTATTGAAAAAATTATTGAAGGATCAGGATTTAAGCCTAATGTATATGCAAGAAATTTAAAGCTAAATCGTGGAACTGTAATTGGTTATCTTACTCCATCACTTGATAGTGAAGATGGATATTGGAAGATTGTTTATCAAGGTATTCAAAGTGCGCAAAATGATCTTTCTGACATGTCTGTTTCTGTTAAGGTCTATGAATATGACAGAATGGAGCATGGATCTTTTCTTAGTGCTAGCAATAAAATGATTAGCGATGGAGTAGATGCTGCTGTTATAATTGCAAAATCTGTATCTGAGGCTAAGGAATTTCTTAGCAAAAACAAGGATCTAGTATATGTGCTTGTTGACTCAGATATAGATGGAGCTACACCGATATCTACTGTGAGTCAAAATCCCTACAATGGCGGATGTATAGGTGGCAAAATTTTGTCGCTTTTATGCAAAAAAGAAGGGACTTTTCTTACCTTTTCCTTCAATGATTCGCATATTAGTAGAGAACGCATAAATGGCTTTAAGCGATATTGTTGGGAAAGAAACTATGATGTTGTTGATTACAATATAGATGGAATTGATGATATTTCAAGCGTTATTGAGAAAGCCTTTGCATCATACAGCATAAATGGTGTATTTGTCCCATTCTTTGCGGGAGCAAAGGTTGCATCAGACTTAGAAAAGAATCTTCATGTAATCGACATTCCTATAGTTTCATATGATTTAGTTAAGTCAAATAGGGAAGCTCTCCTTGATGGACGCATTAGTTGTATCCTATCTCAACGTCCAGTTTTCCAAGGCTATGCTGCACTTTGGCAAATTTATAGATACATAGTATTAAAGCAAAGAATAGCAACTAAAGTTGAAGTTCAGGTGGACGTTTTATTTAAGGAAAACTTGCCAACTGAATTTGTAGGACCCGAAAATGATTCTAGGCTAAGCCAATATTGCGCGCCAAGAGAATCAGACTTTTTCTGGTCTACATAATTAAAGGATTAACAATGCTTGAAGAAATAAAAGAGAGAGTTCTACTCGCTAATTTGAAGCTCCCAAAATATGATCTTGTAAAGTTTACATGGGGCAATGTATCTGAAATTGATAGAAAATCTGGATTGTTTGTAATTAAACCATCTGGAGTAAATTATGATTCCATGACAGAGAATGATATGGTTGTATGTGACCTCGATGGAAATGTTGTCGAAGGCAAGCTTCGTCCTTCATCGGATATGCCTACTCATCTTTTCCTCTATAAATCCTTTTCTTCGATAGGAGGAATTGTTCATACACATTCTCGTTGGGCGACAACATTCGCTGAAGCTGGATTATCAATAAGGCCAATGGGAACTACTCATGCTGATTATTTTTATGGTTCTATTCCTTGTACAAGGGGACTAACAGAAGAAGAAGTCATATCAAACTATGAACTAAATACAGGAAAAGTTATTGCTGAAACTTTTTTTGATAACAGTATCAATCCAGATGCTGTTCCTGGTGTCATTGTTAGAAATCATGGAGCTTTTTCTTGGGGAAATGATGGTGATAATGCAGTTCATAATGCTGTCTTAATGGAAGAATGCGCATTTATGGCTTGGCATGCGATAGTCTTAAACCGTGAGGCTCAAGACTGCCCACAATATCTATTAGATAAGCATTATTATAGAAAGCATGGAAAAAATGCTTACTATGGCCAGATTAAATAAAAGGAACTCTTATGGATAAAGCTAATTTAATTGAAAGTGGAAATACATTTTTAGGAATAGAATTTGGATCTACAAGAATTAAGGCTATCCTCATCGACGAGAAAGCAGAGATCTTAGCCTCAGGTTCTTTTGAGTGGGAAAATTCGCTTTTTAATGGAGTTTGGACATACAGTATTGAAGAGATAAAGAATGGCTTACAAGAAACCATTCGAGCAATAAAGAAAAATATTAAGGAAAAGTACCATGTAACGTTAAAAAAAATAGCATCTATTGGTGTTAGCGCAATGATGCATGGTTATCTTGCCTTTGATAAAGATATGAATCTTCTTGTTCCCTTTAGAACATGGAGAAATACCTTTACTAAAGAGGCTTCTGATAATCTTTCTGAAATGTTTTCATTCCCAATTCCAGAGAGATGGTCGATAGCACATCTATATCATGCCATGATGAATAAAGAGCCTCACGTTGCAAGGATAGATTGCATAATGACGCTTTCTTCTTATGTTCACTATCTACTTACTGGAGAAAAATTTATAGGAATAGGTGATGCATCAGGAATCTTTCCGATTGATAGCAATACACTTGATTACAATAAAGAGATGCTTGAAAAATTCCAATCGCTAGTAGATGCGGAAGGATACAATTGGAAAATAGAAGATATTTTCCCTAAAGTTGCTATTGCAGGAAGTATTGCGGGACATCTTACGCTTGATGGTGCAATGCTTTTAGATCCTGATGGAGATATAAAAGAAGGAATACCATTGTGTCCACCGGAAGGAGATGCTGGAACAGGAATGGTTGCAACTAATAGCATCTGCCCTCAAACAGGAAACGTCTCTGCTGGTACATCTGTTTTTGCAATGGTTGTGTTAGATAAGGCTTTAGAGAAAAGTTATCCAAGTCTTGTTGATATGGTTGTTACGCCACTAGGCCATCCTTGTGCAATGGTTCATGCTAATAATTGCACAGGTGAGTATGATAAGTGGATATCTTTATTTAACGACGTATTATTATCTTTTGGCTACACTGAATCAAAAGATAATCTTTATGGCGTCTTACTCAATAAAGCTTTAAATGGAGATTTAGATTGTGGAGGATTGCTTCCATTTAATTATATATCAGGAGAGTCTATAACCTCAGTTTCTGAAGGACGTCCTTTGTTTGTTAGATCCACTAATTCTTCGTTTAATCTCTCTAATTTTATGAGGGCTCAACTTTTTTCTTCTCTTGCGACGTTAAGAATAGGGATGAATGTATTATTGGAAGAGGAGAATGTTGTAATCAAGAAAATGACTGGACATGGCGGTTTCTTTAAAAATCGCAAGCCTGGAATGATGGCTATGGCAAGTGCACTTCGTTCTCCTATTACTGTTATGGATGGAGCAGGCGAAGGCGGAGCATGGGGAATGGCAATACTTGCTCTCTACATGGCAGAGAAAAAAGATAAGTTACTACCTGAATTCTTGAACGAGAGAGTATTTAAAAATGTAGATAGTGTTACACTTACCCCAAAAAAAGAAGATGTCGAAGGGTATAATAGCTTTTTAAAGTCATACTTAAAAGGTTTAGAACTAGAGAAAATAGCAAAAAAACACATCTAACAAAATACAAAATTGATAATAATGATGACTCTTTGAGTATAAGTGCGGGTAAGAACGTTAGGGAAAGTTTGAGTGTCTATAATGTCTTTGATTTTTTGGGCTAACAGTACGTTCCTCCTGTCTGTGAAAGCTTTTTTGTTATAAACCCATTTCTGCACCGTGTTGGTAAATTCAGGTTGGACAACAGATAGTTAAATAAGCTAATATTTGCTTAACAGAAATAGACTTTGAATGGTTGTTGATGTGGAAGTCCCTGCCATTCAAGGCTTGTTTTTGGGGACTTTGTAAGAGCCCATAAATAATGTACTGAAAAAGTCAACAAATAATGTAATGAAAT
>SAMEA104315422__coassemble_470_pt1 | contig 18674 bp, 20 predicted proteins | sample SAMEA104315422__metabat2_low_PE_015 | metagenome-assembled genome bin SAMEA104315422 (sample SAMEA104315422) | gut metagenome | biome: Monkey gut; feature: monkey-associated habitat; material: faeces | place: China | collected 2013
CTTGTTAAAACTAGGCTTAATGCTCATGTTTTTTACTTTTGCAAAAACCTCTTAACTCAAATTTTTTTTGTTCATCGATAGAAGGCTTTTATTCTAAAAACGCTTTATGATAATTGTATTCAAATCCTGCAGAATAGATATCAAATAGATATGTTGATACACCATAATCATTTATCTCTATATACATTTTTACCACTTCATTTTCTACAAGTGCTTTAAAAAGAGGATAAACCTTATTAAGCTTTATTCTTTTTGTAGATTCATTAAATTTTCCAAAGCCTAAATCAATAGTTTTTCCATTAGCATTAATCATTACATTGATTGAATTATCTTCAATTACAGATATAGGATAGCTTCCATATTCTAATAAATTAATTTCAACATCATTTTCATTGCATAGGACTTGAACTAATAAATCTGACCCATTAGTAGCTGAGTTAGTAAAAACACCAGTGTTTGCTGTATAAATATAATGTTTACCAGTAGGAAGCTTAAAATTATCAACGTAATCTCCCACTCTCCATAATCCTTCATCTCCAGTTACTTCAACTGTTTTCATGTAATCGGAAGCTACATGTTTTAATTCATCAGATGATACTGGAATCTTTAATCCAGTAGGTATCTCTGGATATAAATAAGGATTTTCTATATATGAAGTAGATGTGCAACTAACTAGAACAATAGATAAAATTAAGCAGAATAATAATTTATTCATAAATCACCCCTCCCTATAATAAGATGAATTGTACTTCTTTCAGGTGAAAATCTCAAGAAAAAACTAAAAAAGTGCACACAATCAAGAAGTAAATAATACTTTTATTGTGATAAAAAATTACCTGAGAGAAGCATTTTATCTTGAGAAATTGTTAATTCTCATTTTAAGTATTGCGTGTTTCTTTATGTGTTAGTATAAGTTCTTCAAGTGATGAGATTATAATATCTGCATAAGGCTCTAATTCTTTCTTTGAAAAGGTTCCCTCAATTGCGATAGCTCTAACTTTAGCTTTTCTTGCCATTATTAAATCTTCGGGTGTGTCAGAAATAAAGACCATGCTACATCTAGGAATTTTTAACTCTACTTCTGCTTCTAAGAATGTCTTTTTGTTTGGCTTTTTAATCTTGCTCTCATCCGTAATTATGTAGCTAAAAAAATTGGAGCCAATATATTCTTCAATTTTTTCAACAGATGCCATTTTATCATTAGAAAAGAGAGCAAGAAGAATTCCCTCACTCTTAAAAAAAGAGAGTGTATCAATTGTGGTTTTCCAATTATAAGAAGAACCGTCGAAGTATTTATAACGGTTCTTTATTTCTAAGAATCCACTCATTGTTTTAAATGGAGGAAGATTATATTTAATTGTGATTTTTATTAGCTTAACGATTGCAATAAGTCTTTTTTTTCTATCAAAGACGAATGATTTTGTGTCGATTGAGCCATATTCAGAGAAAGAGAGAAGGGCCATAAAAGAGTTAAGGCACTCTTCTTTTCTTCTTTTATTTAGCTTTGATAAAGGGAGATTCTCACATAAAAGTCGATAAATGGGCTCTCTCCATAGGTTATATGGAAATAGCGTGCCATCTTTATCGAATATAAGGGCCTTAATACCTGTCATAAGCTTAAACCATTCTATTCTCGCTTTAAGTATTTTTCTATTCCAAATAACATGAGATGTCCTTCTCTTTTAAGTTTATGTTATCTTTCTTCAATCTTTTTTGTAGAATAAGACTATGGAAGTAACTGTTCGCTCTTATGCAAAGGCAAATGTAGGCTTAAAGATAGAGGGGAGAAGGGAAGATGGATATCATCTCATCTCGTCATATTTTCTTCTTTTGCCTTTCTATGATGAGCTTAAAATCTCTATTGAAGATGGGCCATATTCCGTATCAATAAAAGGAAACGAAAGTTATATAGGAATTAAAGAAGATTTAATGGAGAAGAGTGCACGTCTTTTCTCTCTTAAAACTGGGCTTACATTTTCTCTTAAAATTGAAATCAAAAAGAATATTCCACTGCAAGCGGGACTAGGAGGAGGAAGCAGTGATGCTGCTTCTGTCTTAGTTGCGCTTAATAACTATTTTAAATACTTTTCGAATGAAGAACTGATAAGTTTTTCTCAATTAGTTGGCGCTGATGTCCCATTCTTTACTTCTGGTTATAAATGTGCATACGTAAGTGGAATAGGGGAAAAAGTTGAAGATAGAGAATGGCTCAAAGAGTATAAATATGTTTCACTTTTCAGAGCAAAGGGAAGTGGAGTATCAACAATAGAAGCTTATAGAAAACTAGACGAATGTAATCTTACTACAACACCTTTACCCAGTCTTGTTTATCCTCTTAAGCGTAATTTGTTTCCAAATGATTTCGAACGCATAGAAGGTAAGAGCATATTTGATGAAATAAAGAACACGATAGAAGAAGATGATTATCTTTCGCTTAGTGGTAGCGGTAGCGTTTGGTTTTTACTTTCCAAAGAGCCCTATTGCTCAAAAAGTGAATATTTCTTAAGTTGTAAAAAGATAATGTAGACTGAAATCGATATTTCTGATATCTTTCTTCATTGTTACATAGGGGCGTAGCCCAATGGTTAAGGCAGGAGATTTTGATTCTCCATATTGCGGTTCGACTCCGCACGCCCTTATAAAGCGTCTTGTGGCGTAGAAAAATGGTAATGGGATTTAAAAACCCATGAGAGTTAAGGAGAAAAAAATGGCTAAAGAAAAGACACTTTCAGCTGAATTAAGAACAAGTGATTTTGGTTCTGCAGGATCTAGAAGAGTAGTAAGAAGCGGACGTATTCCAGCAGTTATCTATGGAAAGAAGGGCGTTGCTCCTGTATATGTAACTCTAGATGCTAGAGAATTTAATATGAAGAAGAATACCTTCACTGAAACAACTCTTATTACACTTAAGATTAACGGTGAAGAAGATAAGAATGTATTCGTTAAGGATGTTCAGGAAAACCTCTTAAAGAATTGTATCCAGCATGTTGACCTCTTCGAAGTCACATTTGGTCAGCTTCTCAGAACAAAGGTTTCTGTTGTTCTCGAAGGCTCTCCAATTGGTGTTAAGAATGGTGGTGTACTTGAGCAGGTTACACACGAAATCGAAATCGAGTGTTTCCCACGCAACCTCCCTGAAAAGCTTGTTGCAGATGTTTCTAATCTCGATGTTAATGAAACATTCAGAATTTCAGATCTCGATATTCCGTCAACAATTAAGGTTCTTGAAGATGGCGATGTAACAATTGCTTCTGTTAAGATGGTTAGAGAAGATATCGCTGAGCCAAGCACAGATGAGAATGCTGCTCCAGAAGTTACAACAGGTGCTGCAGCAACTGCTGATGCTGCTACTGCTGATGCTAGTGCAACAAAATAATGACCTTTATATTTGGACTCGGGAATCCAGGTTCTGAGTACAGAGGAACAAGGCATAATGTCGGTTTTATGACCGTAGATAGAATAGCAGCGCTTAAGGGTTTAAAGCTCCGAAAGCGCTGTTTTTATCCATATAAAATTGCCTATTTCTGCGACAAAGAGACTGCCTTGGTAGAACCCTTAACATATATGAATAATTCTGGATTAGCTACCACCTCTCTTTTAAAAGAAGGCGATAGGCTAATTGTTATATGTGACCAGATGGATCTTCCTGTAGGAAAGATTAGGATAAAGAAGAAGGGCGGAAGTGCAGGCCACAATGGCTTGAAATCAATTATAAGTGCATGGGGTGAAGACTTTATCCATGTTTATGTTGGTATTGACCATCCAAAGGAAGGTGAGAGTGTTGCTGACTATGTGCTTTCTTCTTTTTCTGACGAAGAAAAGATAAAGCTTAATGAAGCATTAGACTTTCTAGCTCCAAAGATTCTTGAGATAATAGAAGGAAAAGAGATAGATGAAATTATCAGAGATGTTAATTCGTTTACGCTCTAAGATTCCACAGGAAGGTAAGCTTCTTCTCGCTTTTTCTGGTGGAGAAGATTCTCTTTTTTTAATGTATTTGCTTTCGCTTTACTTTTCAGATAGGGCGGAGGCTTTGTATGTAAACCATAATCTTAGAGGCGAAGAAGAATTAAATAGAGAAATAGAAAGAAATAAATATAATGCCTCTCTCTTAGGCATCCCTCTTGCTATTAAAACGATAGAAAGAGGTGTGATTGAAAGAAGAGCAAAGATTGATAAGTGTGGTATTGAAGCTTCTGCGAGAAAAGAACGATATAATATCCTATATAACTACGCTAGAGAAAACAATTTTAGCTACATTTTGACAGCTCATCATCAGGACGACCAAGCTGAAACTATCTTAATGAGAATGCTTTCTTTTTCTCCTTTTTGGGCATGGGGTGGTATTAGAGAGCGCGACGGTATGCTCGTTCGTCCACTTTTAGATATCAAAAAGGAAGAGATAAAAGAGGCTATAAAAACACTTTCTCTTGAGCCGAGTCTGGACTCAACTAATAGCGATACGCACTATAAAAGGAATTATATAAGATCTTTCATACTTCCTTCTTTATCTGATAGTGAGAAAGATATAATTTCAAAAATTGCAAAGAATGTTTCTGCTCTTAATGACGAAGAAGTTAAGTTTATTACTCTCTCTAGCCTTTATGCTTCCTTCTTGCGTTCAGATTATCTTATTCTTTCTCCTTTACAAAAAGAAGAGACACTTTACTCCATTTTTTCTGCTTTTGGTGAAGAAAACAGGATAAGTAGAGGCCACTTAAAAGAGATAGATGAAGGAATAAAGAATGGTAGAAGCAAATATGAAAGCAAAAGATATGTCTTTTATTTTTCAAAAGATAAAATAAAAGCTTATAAAAAGATTGATGATTTCTCATCTCCTTTTTTCTTTGCTAATACAGTACTGCCATATTCTTTAAAAATATCTACAAAAGAGAAAAGCTCATTAGATTTAAAAATAGATAGAGCTATATCTGAAAAGAGCATAATCAGAAAAGCAAGAAAAGATGATGTTATTCTCTTAAAAGATGGTGAGAGAAAGATAAGTTCGCTACTCAAAGAGAAAAAACTACCTTATGCTATAGTAATGGAGAAAGAGGGCAAAATCTTAGCTTTCTTTTCTTCTTTTTTAGGTGAAAGAGATAGGCTTAGCTCTTCTTTAATTGGAAAAGATGGAGAGTGCGTCAGAATAGAATTGGGACGGTAAAGACAGAAATGGAAAACGTTAAATTGTTTTTTGAAAACTATGGTCTATTATATACTTCGACCATAATAATAGCTTTCTTAGGTATACTTACTATAAGAAATATTATTCGTATTGTCGAAAAGCTATTAATAGGAAGCACAATTGATGCTTCTCTTATTAACTTTATTTCTACAATAGTAAAAATATTACTATATTTAGCTCTACTTTTTATTTGCCTTGGAAGGTTGAATGTTCCTCTTAATGGTGTTGTTTCTGCTTTAAGTGCAATCACACTTGCAATAGGCCTTGCCGTTCAAGATATTATTGGTGGTGTTGCCAATGGCATAATGATGGTAACAAGCAAGCTCTTCAAAGTTAATGACTATGTAGATATTGGAGACTATTCAGGCTCTGTCAAAGAGATAAAGCTTTTACATACAGTGCTTGTTACACCAGACAATAAAACAATAACAATCCCAAACAAGGTTGTTTTTTCTTCTTCTATCACAAACTATTCTGAATACAAGGTAAGAAGATTAGATACTCTCTTTGGAATCGATTACGACGTAGATGTCGAAAAGGCTAAGAGAGTGTTGCTTGAATTGGCTAGTTCTTCTCCTCTAGTTTTAAAAGACCCAAAGCCAATGATTGTCGTTAAAGAGCTCAAAGATAGTGAGATAGATTTGCTCCTCCGCGTATGGGTAAATTCAAAAGATTATTGGGATTTAACTTGGTTCTTAAATGAAAAAGGACTTGAAGCCTTTGAAAGAGAAGGAATTGAGATGGCTTATCCTCAGATAACACTAAGCTATAGAGAAGGAGCGAAAAAACAATGATTGAATTCTTATCAAGTGATAGCTTTTTAAATTCCTTTTTTTCTGTAGTACTAGCTCTAGTTATTTACATTATAACCTATCTTTTATGTCACTTTTATGGGATAACAAAGGACTCTCTAAATAGAACATTTAAAAGATTTAATGATATTGATAGAAATCTTGCTCTATTTTTGTCTCTTTCAAAGAAGAAGAATTTTAAGAGAGAGAAAGCAAGAAGACTTCTCTTGAAGATAAGGCTAACAATAAAAGACTCATCTTCTTCACTACAAGTTATGCTCTATGAAAGTGAAGATAACCCTGATTTAAGAAGCATCATTAAAAGATTAAATCAGATGCTTCAGTCTTGCGACAATGTAGCCCTTTACTTCAATGAAGGAAAGACCGAGGCGCAGATAAGAGAAATAGAAAAGATGCGTAAAACACTAAAAGATGCTTTAACTATCCTCAAAAAGGTTAAAAACAAGAAAGATGAAGATAAAAAGAAGGTTATCTGATTCCACAGAAAATACATCTATATGTGTTAACTAATTGTCTTTTTTTGGTTAACTTCTCTAAAGGGCTCTTACTTGTGAGAAGTCTCTATAAAAGATATTATATTTTCTTAAGAAAGGAATTTTATGGACAACGAAGATAAAGAGAAAAAGCCAGACGTAGTGCAGGCTGAGCTTTCTGAAAAAGAAAACGAAGGAAAAAAGGAAGATTCTTCTCCAAAAATGGATGAAGAAAAGAAACCAAATTCAGATAAAGAAAAGAAAGAAAATGTATATGATAAATTCCGCTATTGGGGAAGTGAAGATAACTCCAATAAGGGGCCTAAGAATGGAAACTCCAAATCTTCTATTCACAACAGAATAGCGTTAATTGTTCTTATTGTTCTTGCATTATCTTTCTTCTTTGTTTTCTTCCAGGATTCAAAGAGTGCTAAGGCTACAAAAACAACATACAGCGAGTTTATCTCCCTTGTTGAAAGCAAGAAGGTCGTATCTGCAGATATTGTTGGTGGAACAACAATTAATTACTACTCAACTGATGGTTCTTACTACTCTACACGCATACCTTATTCAGATATTACTCTCGTTAATACACTCTTAAACAATGGTGTTAATGTTTCTGGAAGCGCAGAGACAACCTCATTCTGGCTTGTTCTCTTAGAACTTCTTCCTTGGATTATATTCATTATTCTTATGGTTTCCATGATGCGTTCTACAGGCGCGATGGGTGGAAATAAGATGATGGGCTCCTTTGGCAAATCTCTTGCTAGAGAGTATCAAGCGAAGGACAACAAGACAACATTTAAGGATGTTGCTGGCCAAAAAGAAGCAAAGTACGAGCTTCAGGAAATTGTTGATTTCTTGAAAGATCCTCAAAAGTTTACAAAGATTGGTGCGAAAATCCCTAAGGGATGTTTACTCGTAGGCCCTCCAGGAACAGGTAAGACTCTTCTTGCTCGTGCCGTTGCAGGAGAAGCAGGCGTTTCATTCTTGCATACATCAGGATCAGACTTTGTCGAAATGTTTGTTGGTATGGGAGCAGCAAGAGTAAGAGATCTATTTGAGCATGCAAGAAAAAGTGCTCCATGTATTATATTTATTGATGAGCTTGACGCTGTAGGCCGTTCCCGTGGTTCTGGTCTTGGTGGTGGCCATGACGAAAGAGAGCAAACATTAAACCAGCTTCTTGTAGAGATGGATGGATTCTCTTCTGAACCAGGGGTTATTGTTCTTGCAGCAACTAACCGTCCTGATGTTCTTGACCCAGCTCTTTTGCGTCCAGGAAGGTTTGACCGTCAGGTTACTGTCGCACTTCCAGATGTTCAAGAAAGATTAGATATTTTACGAATACATACTAAGAAAGTTCAGCTTGCCTCTGATGTCGATTTAGCACGTATTGCTAGAGCAACTCCTGGAACAAGTGGTGCAGATTTGGCTAACCTCGTTAACGAAGCAGCCCTCTTTGCAGCAAGAAACAATCAGACTATTGTTGATATGGATGACTTTGAGTCTGCTAGAGACAAGATTATTCTTGGTGTTGCAAAGAAGAGTGCATTTATGACAGATGATGAAAAGAGAGCTACTGCTTACCATGAAGCGGGACACACTCTTCTTCATTACTACCTTAAGCATGTTGACCCATTACATAAGGTTACGATTATTCCTCATGGCCAAGCACTTGGTATTACAATGAGCTTACCTGAAAAGGATCAGTATACAATTCAAAAGAGCTATCTTGTTGATAGAATAAAGATTTGTATGGGTGGCTACGCTGCTGAAAAGATTGTATATGGTGAGACAACAACAGGAACAAGTAACGATATTAAGCAAGCTACAGATCTTGCTCATAGAATGGTTACAGAATGGGGTATGTCTGATCTTGGCTTTATAAATCTTTCAGACGAAGGAGAGCCTCTCTTCCTAGGTCGTGAGATTACACAGCATAAAGACTATTCAGAAGATACGGCAAAGAAAATCGATAGTGAAATGCGTGCAATTCTAGCATCTTGCATGGATGAAACTATGAGCATTCTTACTGAGCATCGTGATCAGCTTGATAAGCTTACAGAGGCTCTTGTTGAGAAAGAAACTCTTGATGATAAGGAAATCAGAGAGATGTTTGGCTTTGCTTCTGTTGAACACATAACTGATTTAAAGTAAGGAATATGGCAGTAGATACTTCACATAAAAGAAACTTTTGTATTATAGCACACATCGATCATGGCAAGAGTACTCTTGCCGATCGTTTTATTGAAAAGGCTAGACTTGTTCAGTCTCGTGGACCTCAACAAAATCAGATTCTCGATAATATGGATATTGAAAGAGAAAGGGGAATCACAATAAAAAGCCAAGCCGTTACTATTCCATACACAGCAAAAGATGGTGAAGAGTACGAACTTAATCTTGTAGATACTCCGGGCCATGTTGACTTTACATATGAAGTATCTAGGGCAATAAGCTCATGTGAAGGAGCTTTGCTTTTAATTGATGCAACTCAAGGCGTTGAAGCTCAAACGCTAGCAAATTTATATCTAGCGATGGAGCATAACCTTGAAATCATTCCTGTCATTAACAAAATTGATTTGGCTTCAGCTGACATTGACTCTTGCTTACATCAAATAGACCACGATTTGGGGCTAGATAGTTCAATGACTGTCAAAGTATCTGCAAAGACAGGCGAAGGCGTAGATAATCTTTATGAAGCCATTGTTAATTACATTCCTGCTCCTAGCGGAAAGACCGAGGACCCTCTAAAGGCCCTTATTTTCGACTCACACTATGACCCATATCGAGGTGTTATTGTTCATGCAAGAATATTTTCTGGAACAATAAAGGTAGGTGACGAGATTCTCTTTATGCATTCAAATGCAACGTATAAAGTTGAAGATTTAGGTTTATTTCAGATATCTCTTGTACCAAAAGATAAACTAGAAGCAGGGGATGTTGGCTATTTTATTGCTGGAATTAAGACTATATCTGATATTCGTGTTGGCGATACAGTAACAGCGAAGGCTAATCCTGCTCTTGAACCTCTTCCTGGTTTTAAAGAAGTTAAGCCTGTAGTCTTTTCATCTATCTATCCAGTAGATTCCAATGACTATGAAGAACTGCAAGATGCAATTGAGAGATTAAAGCTTAATGATGCATCTTTAATGTATGAAAAAGACAACTCTGCAGCTCTTGGCTTTGGCTTTAGGTGTGGCTTTTTAGGAATGCTTCATTTAGAGGTAATTCAAGAAAGAATTGAACGTGAATTTGACCTTTCTATTGTATTTACTTCTCCTAGTGTACGCTACACAGTACATATGAAAGATGGAGAGGTTCTCCATATAGATAACCCACTAGAATATCCTGATCCTATGAGAGTTGATTGGGCTGAAGAACCATATATACAAGCTAATATTATTACGCCTACAGAATATGTTGGTCCAATTATTACGCTATGCTTGGAAAAACGTGGTGTTCAGACTCAGATGAACTATCTTGATACTAAACGTGTTGAACTCATATATGAGATGCCACTCTCTGAAGTACTTTTCGACTTCTATGATAGGTTAAAGAGTATATCTCGTGGCTATGCCTCATTCGACTACAATGTAATAGGCGAGAGAAAGACAGATCTTGTAAGAATGGAAATTCTTGTTAATGGTGAACCTGTAGATGCACTTTCATGTTTAGTCTTTAGAGGAAATGCACAGCTAAGAGGCCGTCAGATAGTTGAACGATTACAAAAAGAGATTCCTCGTCAGCAATTCAAGATAGCTATTCAGGCTGCAATTGGTGGCACAATTATCGCACGTGAAACTGTAAATGCATTTAGAAAAGATGTTACAGCAAAGTGTTATGGTGGAGATATTTCACGTAAGAGGAAACTATTAGAGAAACAGAAGGAAGGAAAAAAGAGGATGAAGATGGTTGGTAATGTTGAAATACCACAATCTGCTTTCCTTGCTGTTTTAAAAACGGAGGATGAAAAGAAATGATTAGTAAGACGCTTTATGGCCATGTTGGAGATAGCGAAGTTTACACTATCACGGTGACTGTTGGTGAATATAAAGTTAGTGTGATGACACGCGGTGCTACTCTTTTATACTTTGGTACAGATAGCTACAATGCTGTTTTAGCACATAAATCACTAGAAGAGTACGTAAACGGAAAGGGTCACGTAGGCGAAGTTGTTGGACCTTATGCTAATAGAGTAAAGAATGCTTCTTTTACACTTGATGGAGTAACATACAAACTCGATAAGAATGATAATGGCGTGAATACTCTTCACTCTGGAAGTGCAAATTACGGCGATAAGATTTGGTCTATTCTTGCTCTTGGTGAAGATTCTGTTACCCTTGGTATTAAAAGAGAAGAAGAAGGGGGATGGCCTGGTGATAAGGAGTGTGAGATAACATATCATCTTTCCTCTGACGGCGTCTTAACTCTTTATTATAAGAGTTTATCTAGTAAAAAATGTCCTGTATGTTTAACTAACCATGCATATTTTGTTGTTGACGATAGAGATTGTAGACATGCTCTTTTAGAAGTTCCTGCTTCTTCATATGTAGATGTAGATCCACTTTTGATTCCAAAAGAGGATAATCCTGTTGCAGTTGAAAATACTCCTTTTGATTTTACACATCCTACTCTTATCGGAGCAAGAAGAGATGGTAAGTATGATAATACTTGGGTACTTGATGAGGGAGCAGTTATTCACTTAGAAGGAAATAAAGCTGAAATATGGTGTAAAACTACAGAACCTGGAATTCAGATCTATACAGGCGAGCATCTTTGTGATGACTTTAGGCCTTTCCAGGGCGTAGCATTAGAGACTGGACGATTCCCTAATACTCCTAATAGACCTGATTTTCCTGCAGTATATACTGATAAAAATACTGTCTATGAATCTGTTACATCGTATAGATTGAAAGTGAAAGAGGCTTAAAAATGCAAGTAAAGATTATTGGTATTACAGGTGGTTCTGGCTCTGGTAAGAGTACTGTTGTAAAAAGAATCAAAGAGCGCTATCCAAATGCAGTTTTGATAGAGCAAGACAATTACTATAAGTCAGCAACATTTGTAAATAACAATAATATTACTGCTTACAATTTTGACCATCCTGATGCTTTTGATATGGATTTTCTTCTATCTAATTTGAGAGATTTAAAGGATGGTAAGTGCTGTAAAATGCCTCAATACGATTTTGTTCATCATAGAAGGAGAGACGAGTACGTTGTAGTAAAGCCTTCGTCTATCATAATTATTGATGGCTTAATGGTCTTCTATGATGAGAGAATAAGAGAGATGCTCGACTTAAAGCTCTATGTAGATACTCCACCAGACATACGCTTCATTAGAAGATTAAAGAGGGATGTTAAAGAAAGAGGAAGGACAGTCGAATCTGTAATCGAGCAGTACACGAATGTAGTTAGACCTGGTCACTATAATTTTATAGAACCAAGTAAGGCCTATGCTGATTTGATTATCCCAGAAGGTGGGTACAATGATAATGCTATGGAAGTTTTGTTTTCTTTCATAGGCTCCATGATGCTTGAGTAGATAATATGACACTGAATGATTTGAAAGTTGGAGAATCTGCAACGATTCTTTCTGTTGATGCCACAAAAGAACTAAGACATCACTTTTTAGATATGGGTCTTACTCCAGAGACAACTGTAACTTTGACTAAGGTTGCTCCTATGGGAGATCCCCTTGAGTTAAATGTTAGAGGATATGAGTTAACGCTTCGCTCTGACGATGCGAAAAAAATAGTTGTAGCTAAAACAGAATGTCCAGTTTCTGATGATAAGCCATCACTAGATGAAGTCGACAACGATTCTGACCATCCACATATTGGAGAGAGTGGTATCTATCACGATAAAAGTGAAAAGATTGTTATTCCAGAAGAGAAGAGAGTTGTCTTTGCTCTTGCTGGCAATCAGAATTGTGGAAAAACAACACTTTTTAACCAACTTACAGGATCAAATCAACATGTAGGTAACTTTCCTGGTGTTACTGTTGACAGAAAAGATGGCACAGTTAGAGGTGAGAACGCTACAGTTGTAGATCTTCCTGGAATTTATTCTCTTTCTCCATTTACTAGTGAGGAGATTGTAACAAGAGATTTCCTTCTTAAAGATAAACCAGATGGGATTATTAATATTATTGATGCCACAAATATTGAGAGAAACTTATTTTTAACACTACAGCTTCTTGAATTGAATATCCCACTTGTTATTGCCTTAAACATGATGGATGAAGTTAGAGAGAATGGTGGCACTATAAATGTAAATAAGCTTGAATCAATACTAGGTGTTCCTGTTGTTCCAATTTCTGCTAGCAAAGATGAAGGCGTAGAGGAACTTATTGAGCACGCTATCCATGTTGCACGTTATAAAGAACTTCCCCTTAGACAAGATTTTTGTCAAAAAGATGGCAAGAAGGAAGAAGTTGCTGTTCATAGATGTCTTCATGCCATAATGCATTTAATTGAAGACCATGCAGAACGAGCAGATATTCCTCTGCGCTTTGCTGCAAGTAAACTTATTGAAGAAGATAAGCCTATACTAGATAGCCTTAATCTTGATGAAAACGAAAAAGAAACATTAGACCACATCATCAAACAACTTGAGAGCGAGAGCGGAACAGATAGGGAAGCTGCTCTTGTAGATACTCGATTCTCTTTTATTGAGGGAGTTTGTAAGCTTACAGTTGTAAAGCCACATGTCTCTAAAGCTAGAGAAAGATCAATTAAGGTAGATAAAATATTGACAGGGAAGTATACAGCCATTCCTTCATTTATTCTAATCATGGCTACTATTTTCTACCTGACATTTGGTCCTGTTGGAACTGTACTCTCGAATCTTCTTGATTCTCTAATAGGGCTTTTTACTTCAACTGTAGATAAGCTTCTTTCTCTTTGGGGTGTTAATGAGGTTGTGCATTCTCTCGTTATTGATGGAATATTCGCTGGAGTTGGAAGTGTATTAAGCTTTTTGCCTGTTATTGTTGTCCTCTTCTTCTTTTTATCAATACTTGAAGATACAGGTTACATGGCGCGCGTTAGCTTTGTAATGGATAAAGCTTTAAGAAAGATAGGACTCTCAGGAAGAAGCTTCGTCCCTATGCTAATAGGTTTTGGTTGTTCTGTTCCTGCAATAATGGCAACAAGAACACTCTCTTCTGATAGAGATAGAAAGATGACAATTCTTCTTGTTCCTTTTGCATCTTGCTCAGCTAAGCTTCCAATTTATGCTCTCTTTACAGCAGCTTTCTTTGCCAAGTACAAAGCGCTTGTTATGATTTCGCTATACCTTTTGGGTATTGTTGTTGGAATAATAGCTGCCTTAATAATGAAGAAGTTTGGCTTTAAAGGTAATCCAGTTCCATTTGTTCTCGAACTTCCAAATTATCGTATGCCAACAGCAAAGTCTGTTCTTCAATTAATGTGGGAAAAGACAAAAGACTTTGTGACAAAGGCTTTTACGATTATCTTTATCTCCTCGATTATTATATGGTTCTTAGAGTCATTTGATTGGCGCCTTAATGTTGTAAGCGATGCTTCTAATAGCCTTTTAGCAATAATTGGTTCGTTCCTTTCTCCTATCTTCCGTCCACTAGGATTCTCAGATTGGAGAATATCTACAGCGTTAATTACTGGATTCACAGCTAAGGAAAGCGTTGTTTCAACTCTTGTAATACTCCTTGGAGGTAACACAAATTTATTGCTATCTCTATTTACGCCGTTTACAGCATATGTCTTCTTAGTCTTTACGCTTTTATATACGCCATGTGTTGCTGCAATCGCAACAGTAAAGAGAGAACTTGGAAGATCTTGGGCAATTACCGTTGTGGTACTACAGTGCTTAGTAGCTTATTTAGTTGCTCTTCTTGTTCATTCTATAGGCTTGATTTTTCTATAAGCATTCACTAGGCATAATTATCGGTGTAACTGAAGAAAGCTATGGCAAGTAGCTCTCGGTTTATCGTGAGTCAATGTTGCGTGTTATTTGAAATAAGAAGAAGCCATAGTTTGAGAAAATGAGGATTCTATAGTGAATTATAGAAAGATTAATGCTATCGACGATAAAATAATTGCAGAAATCATCAGGAAGAATTTAGAAAAACATCATTTAGATATACCAGGAACAGTATATTTTGATTCTGAACTTGATCACTTAAGTGTGTTTTATAATAGTAACTCATCTAAGCGTATTTATTTTGTTGCCATTGATGAGAACGAAGAGGTAATAGGTGGCGTAGGCATTGCGGAATTTGAAGGGATTGAAAACTGTGCAGAACTTCAAAAACTTTATTTTCTGATTCTGTAAAAGGAAGGGGATACGGAAAACAATTAATGAAGATAGCCGAAAGCTGGGCAAGGACTGCTGGTTACAAAAAAATTGTACCTTGAAACACATACAAACCTATTTGTGGCAGTGAATCTTTACAAAAAAATGGGCTTTGCACAAATAGAGAAACCGAGAACAACAATGCACAGTACAATGAACTCTTTCTACTTGAAAGAGCTATAACTAAAAAGGAGAACTAACGTTTACAAAAATGAGATTCAAAACTAGCAGAAGAATGTGTCCATGCATTCATCTTGCTTAGCGACTCTTATCTTGAATTTTGTTAGCTAGCTCTTTCTTTAAGCTCTTGTCAAAGCCTTTTGGCTTTCTTCTAACGATATACTGATCTTTTACATAGCGAAAGGAATACTTTTCAGGAATTGGATCATAGCCACCAAAGTAACGATTACGACATCTGAAGATACGGGCCCAGCCTAAAATAGAGCCTTTTATTGGTCCAAATTTTCTTACTGCCAAAACAAAATATGTAGAGCAAGAAGGTGTATATCTACAGACAGCACCACCCTTAAGTGGACTTATGACGTACCTGTAGAAGTGAATAGGAAGTAAAAATAGCTCTCTAATTATCTTCATGAGAGCTATTTTATTGTAAAATAAGAAAGTAGACTAGTCTGACTACTTGAAATAAAAAGCTCAGTAAAGTATAGTCAATCTTGGTTTGTTCCCTTCTCTTGGTTGACTAGGGTCTCTTCTTTTGGTAGACTTACAAACCGTTATATTCAAAAGGATAATAGAGAGGTTTAAAATGGCAACTCCTAAGTATAAAACATCAAAGTCTAGAGCAGCATCAAGAAAGGCTGCAAACATGAAACTTAAGACTCCTAATCTTGTCGAATGCCAGACATGTGGCAACCTTATTCCTTCTCACCGCGTTTGCCCAAAGTGTGGCTATTATGCAGGTAAGAGTGTTGTAGTTAAAGACGAGGAGTAAAATATGACAGAGGCTGAAGTATTTAATAAGGTAAAAAGTCTTGTTGTTGAGAAACTTCGCGTTGATCCAAGCAAAGTAACAATGGAAGCTTCTTTTCGCAAGGATTTAGGTGCAGATAGCCTAGATACTTACGACTTAGTATACGCCCTTCAGGATGAGACAGGTGTTACAATCTCTGATGATGAAGCTAATAGCTTTGAAACAGTTGGAGATGCAGTAAAGTACCTAATGAAGGAACTTAATTAATTTGGCTTATTTCAGTGCTAAGGCTCCCGCTCTTACTAGTGAAAGAGAAAGGGAGCTTGTTTCTTTTCAAAAGGAACATGATTTAAATTTTCATAATATTGAACTCTTAAATTTAGCTTTCACTCACACATCATTTGCTAACGAAATAAAGGGTGGTGTTGATAATAACGAGAGGCTTGAGTTTTTAGGCGATGCTGTTCTTGATTTAGTAACAGCAGAATATCTATTTGAGAATTATTACGGAAAATATCATGAAGGTGAGTTCTCAAAGATAAAAGCTATCGTTGTTAGTGAAGACTCGTTAAGTGAAATTGCTTCAAAGATGGGATTCGAACGTTTTCTTTTGATTGGAAAAGGGGAGAAAAGCCAAGGCGGTGGAACAAAGAAAGCCATTCAAGCAGATAGCATGGAGGCTGTTATTGCTGCCATATATCTTGATAGTGGGCTTGATAAAGCAAGAGAATTCATACTTTCTTTTATTCCATGGCAGATAGAGAATGTTCTTAAGAATAAGGTTTCTTATAAAGACTATAAGACAAAACTCCAAGAGTACTATCAAAAGAGAAAAGGGAAAGTTCCACAGTACAATCTTATCTCTCAATATGGACCTGATCATGACCAAGTTTTTACTGTTACAGTTTCATTAGAGGGAAAGGTCTACGGCCCAGCAAAGGGAAAGAGCAAAAAACACGCAGAGCAAAATGTTGCGCGTGAAGCCTTAATCCATCTTGGCCTTGAACCTAACAATACTGACGACATTAAATTTCGTGACTAAGCCATTCTTTGGCCAAATCTAAGAGGTTCTCTTTGTTGTTTATCTCTGGTTTCTCGATTACGCAATCTAATAAATAATTTAAACAAGCGCCCATTAGTGGGCCTTTTTTTACAAATGGTGCTAGGTCTTCGCCGTTAATAGCTAAATCTGAAATAAGGAGTGGAGGCCTTCTCTTTACTTCATCTAGTATTTTCTTTTCGGCTTCTAAAAGTTCTTTATTATTGCTCTTTAGAATCTTATTTGCTCCAAAGATAGGAGTGAGCAATGTAGGACAAAACTTCTTTATAAACAGTCTAATCTCTTTATCGGTCATATTAGGTGTAATGTCATAAGAGAGAGAAGAATGAATAAGAAGAACTTCTTTTGTCTCTTTGTTTGAGGCTTTAAAAACTTTGAGTATTTTCTTTACTTCGTTATTGTCTAGAGAAGAAAAAAGTAGGCTATAGCGAGCAGAAAGAGGGAGTTTCTCTTGCTCTGCAGTATCTAAGGCCTCATAGATAGAATCTGATAGCATAAGAGAAGGGATAATCTCTTTAATAAGCATTGTCTCTTCTGCATATCTTAGGCCCTTTGATGGATAGGAAGATAGAAGAGTTTTATCTAACTCCTCCTTTACTCTTTCAATAGACACCTTCTTTATATTTTCATGCAAAAGAAGAATCGCTTCTTTTGTTTTATCTTCGATAGTAAAACCAAGCTTAGAAGAGAATCTACATGCTCTAAGCATTCTTAGTGCATCTTCTTTAAAGCGTTCTTTTGCATCTCCTATTGCTCTTATAGTTTTCTTTTCTAAATCAGATAGTCCTGAGTTTTTATCAATTATTTCACCAGTCGATATATCTACGGCAAGAGCATTAATAGTGAAATCTCTTCTTTTTAAGTCTTCATCTAAAGAGCGAATGAACTCAACTTTATCAGGATGACGAGAATCTGAATAATCACTTTCAGTTCTGAATGTAGTTACTTCATAGCTTTCATTTTTGTACAAAATAGTTACAGTACCGTGCTTTATTCCTGTGTCGATAGTATGACGAAACATCTTTTTTACTTCCTCAGGGAGGGCTGGGGATGTTAAGTCATAGTCATGATTCTCTTTTTTTAAGATGTAGTCACGTACAGCTCCACCTACAAGATAGAGCTTAAAGTTATTTTTACTGAATATCGACGCAATCTCTATTAAGTTTTTTGGAGAAGGATAAAGCATGAAAACAATATATCATTAAGATCATTCTTTTGGTAGGCAGACTCTTCACTCTCTATGCGAGTTCTCATAAGCCATTTTAATTGGTGGTGGAAGATTATCTGGAATTAGAGAATGTAATTTCTCTTCATTTCCATCTTCTATTGTCTTTCTGTTACAGAATGTTAAAAGTGGTAGAAAGAAAGAGGTTGTTATGCAGACTTAAACAACCTCTAGATATTGACGATTGTTTTTTTTCTTAATGAATCATTCCATTTCCGTAATACTTGATGGCGTCATCTAGATCTTTTTCAATATGATATTTTTGATTTTCTTCAGGAAAACGGTTTCTTATAAGGAGCCTCAAACAAGTGAAAAGTTCTTGTGATTTAATTGAGCTTGCTAATTCATTAAACCATTCTGAAATGAATAGAAAATCTTGTGCGCTGCATTCTTCTTTTAAAAAAATGATGAAGCCAGAAATATCTTCTTTGATTATATCGATGGTTTCTTTACAGCATATTTCAATACCAATATAGTCATTATCCTGAGTATCTTGTTGAATTCGGGCGCGTTCATTCATAACTTTCTCAAATATATCCACGTTCATATCTTTATCTTTTTTCCTTGTTACTTTGTACGCTAGCTATTGTATCATTTTATGCTAAGAGGTAAGTCAAAACAAATCTTAAATAATTATTCGGATTGTTAA
>SAMEA104315422__coassemble_498_pt1 | contig 17692 bp, 17 predicted proteins | sample SAMEA104315422__metabat2_low_PE_015 | metagenome-assembled genome bin SAMEA104315422 (sample SAMEA104315422) | gut metagenome | biome: Monkey gut; feature: monkey-associated habitat; material: faeces | place: China | collected 2013
TATATTTCTCGCAAAGTTCTTTTTCTTTACTTATATTTAGGCCACTGAAGAGGGATGGATCTGAGCCAAGCTCGAAGAAAGATTTGAGCATGCTCATATTAAGTGTCTTACCGAAACGGCGAGGACGAGTGAATAGGTTTACTTTGCTCCAATCTTTTAGAAGATCAGAAATAAGGCCAGTTTTATCAACATAATAAAAATCTTCAGTTCGTATTTCCTCAAAGTTTTCAATGCCTACTGGTAATTTTTTCATTACACCTCTCTTCCTTTATTTTATTGTATGGTAAGTCTTTTTATATTGTCAAAGGACGATATTAGTTAATTAAAGTCTTTGATACTTTGTTTAATCGTTAATTAGAACAACAACTTCGGCTTTAATGGCTTCACCTTTTCCAAGGCTATCTAAGCCTTCGTTTGTCTTTGCTTTTACGCTTATCTTTGAGATATCGAGACTAAGAATGGAAGAAAGGCTTTCCCTTATGGCTTTTATGTGCTCTTTAAGCTTAAAACCTTCTAGTGTTACTACTGCATCTACGTTAATTATTTCAACATTTGTTATTTTGAGTATTGTTTTTAAAAGATCCTTACTGTCGCTATTTTTCCATTTTTCATCTTCAGGAGGAAAGAAGTGGCCAATATCACCAAGCGCTTTTGCTCCAAGGATGGCATCAATTAATGCATGAAGAAGAACATCTCCATCAGAATGAGCAACCTCTCCTTTATTATATGGAAGCAAAACACCACCTATATAAAGCTTTCTATTTTCACTCAAACGATGAATATCATTACCAAAACCAACTCTCATTTCTTTTCTCTCTAGATCCTTATGATAGGTTATTTTTTTGTTTTCTTCGCTTCCTTCTGTTATATAGCACTTGCCTCCATGCTCTGTATATAGTTCTACATCATCCTGAAATGACTCATCTTCTTTTAGAGAAAGATAAAGATTCGTCATAATCTTTTTGTCAAAGATTTGTGGTGTTTGTATCCTAATTAGGTTTGTCCTGTCTTCGTTTTTTATGACAAGATTGTTGTCAATTCTTTTGATGGCATCATTTATTTTTAAACCAGGAGCACTAGAACCGTAGATGTTTGCTTTTTTTAGTGTTTCAAGAATAGTCTCTCTATCTATGAATGGTCTTGCGCCGTCATGGATAGCAACTAAAGAAGAATTTGTAGATAGCCTGGAAAGAAAAACAAAGCCATTTTTAATTGATTGAGTTCGGCTCTTTCCTCCTTCAACGAAGTATAATGAAACACCTTCTGGCAATATTAAATCTTCTATGGCTTTTTTTATATCGTCTAGTCTATCTTTTGGGTATGTAACAATAACTGTTTTTAGCCCTGTGATATTTAAGAATGGAGATATTGCTCTATATAGAACAGATTTTCCATCAATAAGTATACATTCTTTTTTTTCGTTTTTGCCACTGAGACTATTAAATCTAAGAGATGACCCCGCTGCTGTTACAATTAAATCGAAACTCTGCTCCATTTTCTAAATAAGAAAAGATTAACTTTCTTATCTCCTCCTCACTTTTTTTAAGAACAGACATAGCCTCACTTATAAGCATATCTAGAGCATTATCATAGAGCCTTTTCTCAATAGTTGGTAGTTCTTTAATCTTCTGCCTTGAATATAGATTCGATACTATCTTGCAAAGTGCTTCAACAGATCCTTCTTTTAATAAGCTTTGGTTTCTTTCGACTCTTTCCTTCCAAAATGAAGGTGCTTCAATTTTAGAAGAAAGAATAGAGAGTGCTTTTTTTAGACTCTCTTTGTCTGTTAGTTTTCTAAGTCCAAGGGATGAAGCATTGTCACGGGGAAGTAGAATTACAGAATCTTGGGAAGGTGAAAAGAGCTTTAAATATGTCTTATCGCCCCTAAGTTCTTCTTTTTCAACTGTGCATATTCCAATTGTAGGGTAAAAGACCTTCTCTCCGACATTAAATGTTGTAGTTAATTCTGTATATTCCATATATTTAGTTATATCAAAAAAGAAAAAAATCGTCAAAAAGACATAAGGAAAAAACTTTTAAATTAGTTTAGTTTACCGGTTTAAAAAACTTCTTCACACCTCTCTTTAAGTTGTGTATAATTTTTTTTATGAAACATGAAGAAAGAAAAACAGGTGTTCTGTTACATATAACAAGTCTACCTTCCCAATATGGCGTTGGAGATTTAGGAGAAGAAGCTTACAACTTTATTGATTCAATAAGTTCAAAGGGTATAACCCTATGGCAAATTTTGCCAACAGGTCCGACTGGCTATGGCGATAGTCCATATGCTGCGCGCTCAACTTTTGCTGGAAACGAGCTTTTTATTTCACCTCGTTCTTTATATTTAGATGGGTACTTAAGCTTAGAAGATGTTCTTGTAAAAGCAAAGGAATCTGATAGGGTAGATTATGCAGAAGCAAGAAGAATAAAAATGCCACTGCTTTTTAAAGCTGCTCACAATTTTCTTGCTTCAAAAGATAAGGAAGAATTAGCGAACTTTAAAGCTTTCAGAGAGGAAGAAGGATGGTGGCTTGAGGATTATGCTTTATTCCAAGCTCTTTGTGCAAGATACAACGACTCGAGGTGGTTTAGCGTATGGCCTAAAGAACTAAGAGTTAGAGACGAAAAGGCTCTAGAAAAGGCTTTTAAGGAAGAGAAAAAGCTCGTCGATATTTATTGCGTTTTGCAGTATTTCTTCTACAAACAATGGAAGAAGATGCGTGAGTATGCCAATAATAAAGGTGTAAAGATTATTGGCGATATTCCTATCTTTGTCGCTTCTGACAGCGTTGATGCTTGGGCAAATAAAGATTTATTGCAATATGATGAAGACTCAGTACAGGAGGCTAGTGCTGGCGTACCCCCAGATGCTTTCTCCTCTACTGGCCAATTATGGGGTAATCCTCTCTATAATTGGGACGAGATGGCAAAAGACGGATATAAGTGGTGGATAGAGAGAATTAAAGCATCACTAAGAATTGCAGATATTATAAGAATTGATCACTTTAGAGGTTTTGAGGCTTATTGGAGAATTCCAAAAGGCGAAGAGACTGCCATAAATGGAAAGTGGGTAAAAGGACCTGGCCAGAAATTCTTTGATGCGATAAAGAAAGAGTTAGGTTCTTCTCTTCCTTTAATTGCAGAAGACCTTGGTGTTATTACAGATGGAGTTGAAAAACTTAGAGATGATAATAACCTTCCAGGCATGAAGATACTCCAGTTTGCATTTGGTTTTGATAGCGAAGGCAACTTTGACACTACTAATGAATACTTAATTCATAACATCTCTGAGCGTTCTGTTGCTTACACTGGAACACATGACAACAACACAACAATAGGTTGGTATAAGAGTTTGGATGATAGAACCAAAGATGTGATTAGACGTTACTTTGAGTGTTCAGATAATGAAGTATTATGGAAGATGATGCGAGCAATTATGATGAGCTCAAGCATGTATGCAATCTTTCCTATGCAAGATATTTTGGGCTTAGACGAAAGTGCTAGAATGAACGTGCCTTCAACTTGTGGAACTTCTAACTGGTCTTGGAAGATGAAGGCTGAAGATATAACATCTTCTTCATTGGATGGTATTTACTATTACTCAAAGCTTTTCGGAAGGGCAAAGTGAATATAGTTTTAATAGAGAAGGGGGAGTCTTTCTTCCCTTCCTCTGATGAAAGAGCGTTACACATAAAAAAAATCCTTCACCTAAAAGGGGGAGAGAGCTTTCGTGCTGGAATTATTAATGGAGATGAGGGTAAGGCCACAATAGAGAGCATTACGGAAGATGGTATTTCTTTTATTTTCACTCCTGTTTCTGATGGTTCTGTGTTATATCCCATAACGCTAATTGTTGGTCAAACAAGACCAATTTGCATGAAGCGAATTCTCAGAGAGGCTGTAAGCTTAGGAGTAGAAAGGATATTTCTTCCGATAACAGAATTAGGAGAAAAAAGCTACCAAGGTTCATCTTTATACACTAGTGGTGAGTATAAAAAGATACTCTTAGATGGTGCAATGCAGTCTGGCTTTACAGGTGTAAGTGAAACTCGTCTTTTTTCTTCTGTAAGAGAAGCAATTGAGGAAACAAGCAAAGCTGATGTTAAGCTCCTTTTAGATAATCAAATTGGAGCTAAGAAGCTTTCTAAGATGGATTTGAGAGGGAAGAGCGTTGTTCTTGCTATTGGTCCAGAGCGTGGTTGGTCAAATAAAGAAAGAGAGCTCTTTATTTCATCTAATTATGAACCAACACTAATAGGGTCAAGAATACTAAGAACAGAGACTGCAGTTCCTTCTTCTGTCATGTTAACTCTTTCTCGTATGGATCTTATTTAATATCTAGCTTCTTATAGTAGTTTCTTTTCATATCTTCTTCGAACTCTTTGTCGCATTTATACTCTCTTTTTAGTACTTTCATCCAAAGAGAGGGGTCTTCCATGCAAAGATAGAAGAAGACTTTTTCTTTATACTCTTCAGGAAAGAATGAATATAGTGTTGAGAAAATTTTCTCTTTCTTTTCTAATGGATATGAATACTTACCGGCACATTTTACAAGTTCCATCTCAAGAACTTTGCTCTCATTTCCCTGTTCTCTTAAACGCTGTAGCACAGCTTTTGTGAATGTAAGAGTTCCAAAACTTATCATTACAATATCTTCTGGAGAAAATGTTGAGACAATTATTTTTACTACCTTCTTATATTCTTCTTCCCATCCTTTAAAGTAAAACATCGGGTGGATGTGAAAGCCAACTTTGTTGCCATTGTCTCTCGCTTTTTTTGCACATTCTATTCGTTTCTCGAGAGATGCAGTGAAATGTTCTTCTTTCTCAATTATTGTTGGTGCATTAAGTGACCATGTGAAGACCATGTTTTTTGGCCATGGATGATTAAATACATCCTCTCTATTAGCTTTGCTCTTCAATTCAATAATAATGTTTGGGTGAAGTTTAGCAAATGATGCGAGGGATGATAGGGTATTGTAATCATCGCCATACAAAAGAGAGTCAGATGCTTGCCCCGTTCCAATGTGCCAAACTGTATCATCAAGTGGGAGTGAAGCGAGTTTTTCATCTAGTGAAGATACAATCTTAATTTGGTTTTCATTATAGAAGGCTTGGACAGAGCAATATGAGCAACCAAAGCCACATTGCATTATTGCATCTAGCGTCCTAAGTTTGCAGCATCTTGTTTTTTCACCATCAACAGGACAAGGACATCTTGAAAGAACTATATTTTGGTCTAAAACGACTTCTTTAGTTTTTGGTCTTACTTCGTTATGGGGAAAGAAGTTAGAATAATCAGTTTCCTCTTCTCTTAGTCTTGTCATATATTTTCTAAGTTCTTTTATATATTCGTCTCCACCTCTGCCATCTTTTCGCTTTATAAACTTTTCTCTATCTGTGTTTTCAACAAAGCTTTTCTCCTTCCATTGCAAGAGATCAGCTTCCTCTTTAACTAATTCAAGCTTTTGGTTTTGCGTAAAGTGGATAGAAGAAAAGAGGGATGAAATAGACTCTTGTAAGGAAAATGGAAGACGAACAAAAATTGAAGTAAAACTATCTGACATGGGGACAGTTTAAAACAAAATGGAAAATTATGATATTCAATTCATGTAGTCAAAATATGGGGTTATGATTATTCTATTTTTATGGCTGAGAGTGCAAGAGACCAGGCGAGAGCCCTTCCTGAAAACCCTGGTTGTTATTTAATGAAAAATGACAAGGGAACTGTAATATATGTTGGTAAAGCTAAGAGTTTAAAGAGGAGAGTAAACCAATACTTTCTTCCTAACAGAAATGCTAAGACAGCTGCCTTAGTTGAAAAAATTCACCAAATCGATTATGTCATTACAGGCAATGAGTACGAAGCACTCGTCTTAGAAAACAACCTAATAAAAAAATATAATCCCCACTACAATATTCTTTTGAAAGATGGAAAGAGTTATCCTGTAATCAGAATTACAAAGGAGCAATACCCAAGGGTATTTAAAACAAGAAGAATAATTCAAGATGGCTCAGCTTATTATGGTCCATATCCAGATGGGAAGAGATTAGATTTATATCTCGATACGATAAAAGAGCTTTATCCATTACGACTATGTTCTGGCCCACTCAAAAAGAGAGATACTCCGTGTTTGTATTATCATATGCATAAGTGTTCAGGCCCTTGCATAGGTGCAATTACGCCTAACGATTATGGCCAGTACATAAAAGAAATAAAGACATTCTTAGATGGTGATGATTCTTCTCTCTATGCAAAAATCAAAAAGGAGATGCAAGACGCAGCCAAAAGTTTGGACTTTGAAACAGCGGCAAAAAAACGAGATATTCTTCAAGCGCTGACTGTTATGCAAGAAAACCAAGCTATGGAAGATCTTAATAATGAAGCTGATGATAAGAGAGACTATGCGGCAATAGAGATGAGAGCTTATCTATGTACAATCTCTATAATGCAATTTCGTAATGGTCGCCTTATTGGCAAGGCGCTTTACAGAAGCGAATGTCTTGGCGATGAAACTGAGACACTGCTTTCTTTTTTAATTCAGTACTATAGCGATGGAGATTCTCTTCCTCATGAACTCTATGTTTCACATGATATAGATATAGATTTGCTCTCAAAGTTCTTCTTTGATGAGTTAAAGAAGAGCATTAAAGTTATGATTCCAAAGGATGGAAAACATTATCGTATTCTTCGTTTGGCAGATGAAAATGCTGTACGAGATGTTGAGAAGAGATTAAAGAGTGTAGATAATACATCGGCTCTTGAAAGGCTAAAAGAAATAACACATTTAAGTGTACTTCCTCGCCATATTGAGGGTTATGATATAGCACAACTATCTGGTAAATACACAGTCTCGTCGTTGATAGTTTTTATTGATGGGAACCCAAGCAACAAAGACTATAGACATTTCTCAATGAAGAGTTTAGGCGAGGGGGAAATAGATGATTTTAAGTCAATTCATGAAGCAGTATATCGTCGTTACAAGAGACAAAAAGAAGAAAATGCCCATCTTCCTGATTTAATAATGATAGATGGAGGACTTGGACAAGTTCATGCTGCCCTAGAGGCTCTTGACGAATTAGATTTGATTATCCCAGTTGTAGGACTAGCAAAAAAAGAAGAGACGATAGTTTTCCCATCTGGTGAATCTATTTTACTAGATCACTCAGATGAAGGCTTAAGAATTTTGATTGCTATAAGAGATGAGTGCCATCGTTTTGCAACCTCCTTTAACCAAAGAATGCGCAGCACCGATGCTTCTTTCAAGCTTCTTGAATCTATTGATGGGGTAGGAAAAGAAAGAAGTCGTCGCATTATGCAGACATATGGTTCAGTTGAGGCAATTCTTGCTCTCTCTAAAGAAGAGTTAGCTAAAGGTGCACATATTCCACTTCCGGTAGCTGAGAGGGTTTTGAGAAAACTTAACTTTTAGAAAGGATTTTTTAGAAGATTTGGAGCACTAAGGCTTAAGTTACTCTCTCTTCCTTTGTTTTCAATTATCAAGTAAACAAGAAATTCTACTGTTAATAAAAGGTTGTCTGTAGAGGTTGCTTTAACAACATTATCGTAATTGCCGAGAAGAATAATTATCCTCCTGACATCTTCTAGTGTGTAATACTTCATTGTAACTCTAAAGAGTTCTTTCTCTTTGAAGTTAACGCCGATGCGAGCTTTTGATGAAGCGTAAATAGAGAAAGATGTAAGCTCTTTATAAATTACATCATCTCTTTTTCCTTCTTTCTTCATCTTTAATGCGCTCTCAATTCTTCTAAATTGGGAAGCAACTATTGAAAGCGCTGAAATAATATCTCTCGAGTCATTAAGAATAATTGCGTCTACAATTGTAAGTGCTTTTTCAAGATTGGCTTCTCCTAATGCCTTAAAAAGCGTATAGCCACTTTCTCCTTTTGTACGTGTTGCATAGAGCTCTATATCTTCACGATCAATTGTTCTCTTTTCATCTTTAAGGCGAAGAAAACTTGTGATAGATAGGACAAGGTTTTTCATCTCCTCTGTGTTGTTTTCAACTGTAGATAAAATTTCATCTACTGCATCTTTTGTGATTTGGAATCCTTCTTTTCTGACCTTGTTAAAAATCCAAGCTTTTTTATCTTCGTCTTTTAGTTCCCAAAAGATTTTTGTATTGTCTCCACTAGCTGACAAGAGAGCATTATCTATAGAGCTTTTATTGCTTTCAGATGAGACGATAATTAGTGTTAAATCATCAGAGTTTGATTTTACTGCTTCTACTGTTGCTTTATATGTTTCATCACTCTTTTTTATGTTTTCAAAGTTTTTAAAAACGATAAAGCGATGAGAAGAAAAAAGGGAAGGTTGGCTTACAGCGGAAATGTAGCTACTTTCTTCATCATCTCCAACGAAGAAGGAGTAAACTTCAGAATCTGGATATTTAGTTAAAACATCTCTCTTTATTTTTGCTATTGCTTCTTTTTTCTCTCCTTCTTCTGGACCGAGAAAAATATACACATCTGCCATAGACCTTATCTGTAGCTCCTTCTTATTTCTAGAAGAATACCATAAATGGGGAATTTTTTGCTTCTAATTATTCCCATTGTATCATTTTCAGCCCATAGTTCGATAAATGAAGGAGAAATATGAACTCTTCTAAGTTCTGGGCGTGAGTATTCATCTTTACTTGCCAATACGATTGAGTTGTTTTCAACCTTTTTATTTTTTTCAATTACAGCAATATCTCCTGGAAGAATGCCACTATTATTCATAGAAGAAGATGTTACTCTAAAGGCAAAAACAGATGAAGATGAGAAGTGCCTAGGAAGAAGAATTGTGCCACATTCATTATTTTCAAGTTCTTCCATAATGGGCTCTCTTTCAAAAAATGGGTATTCAATATTTTCTCTTTGTAGTCTATCTTCCACAGGAAGGGTAAGCGATCTATTCTTTTTGTCGCTACTATTTAGGTACCCCTTTTTTTCTAGTGTATTGACCATGTAATATGCAGCTGTCGGGGAAAAAGAGAAGTAATCTCCAATTTCTTTGAAAGAAGGGGAGAAACCATTATCTTCTATTGTCTTAGTTATGTAAGAGAGAACTTCTTCTTGCCTTTTAGTTAGCTTTTGCATTGCCTTAGTCTAATAGAAAAGCCCAGAAGTTAGAACCTCTGGGCCTCTTGTTAATTATCTTTTACGATTTCTTTTTCTTTCTTAGCTACGCTTTGAATCTTGTCAGCTAGCTTTTCAATTCCTTCATATAACTCATATGCGTCTACTGAGACTACCTTATCTTTTCTCCAAATAAAGTGAAGTACGGCATCAAGATGGAAACCAATACCTTTGGCTTCTTTTTTTACTGCGATGTCTAAATCCTGAAGATAATCTTCGGCAAAGCTTATCTTCTGGAGCTTTTTGTCAAGAAATGCTCTGTCTTCCTCGTTCGGCGTGTATCCAATACCTCTGAATGTAATGTTCATTTCTTTTCTCCTTTCAAGCTAAAGCTTGTCTCTATTTCTCTTTCCAAAAATGGAAACCTTTTAGGAGAATAATCTCCTCTTAAGTAAATATTACAATCACTTTTTCAAAAAGACAAAAGAATATTATGTGAAGAAATTAGATGACTGCGTGTTCGTTAATTACTGAAAGTTTAGTGTTCTTTGAGGGATTGATTACTTACTAAATTACCGTTTTTAGAACTTCATCCTTCCACTCTATTATGTTCTTTTCCTCTGTTGAGAAGTTAATTCCTAAAAGATGAATAGATTCCTTTTCTTTCATATATGGTTCGTAATACTTGTTCTTCTTTATTTGGTTTATTGCTTCTTCTGCACTTTGATTGAATTTGAACTCAATGATGTAAATATCGCTAGGACATGTTAAGACAGCATCAATACGACCAATGTTTGTTGTTACTTCTCCTACTATATCTGCTCCCATCAATCTCATCATTGAGATGAAACTTGCATGCCATGTATTCTCTTTATTAAATACTATCTCATTGTATGGTATAGAAGAATATATTCTCTTAAAGGATTCTAGTGCTTCATTTACTTTTCCTTCATCAAATAAAGATAATACTCGTGAAACACCACCTATAGTTGTACCTTTTCCTAAATAAATAGGCAAAAGGACACTATTAAGCCCTCTCCTTACTTCTTCATCTGGATAGTCTAACGTAAATAGTTTAATACAATTTATCGACTTAGCTTTCTTTATTGTTAAATATCCTGACTGATACAACAAAGACATAAAACTATCTTTATTTACCTCAGTCTTTGTCATTTGAATTATATCTGTGGATCCGAGAATATCTTCTGGTATTTCAATTTCTGTATCAAATGAGATATCAAACTTAACTCTCTTTGCAATCTCTGTTAAGAGATAGCTCATTCCGCCTGTATTAATCCAGTAATTATTGAATACCTTTCCTCCATTACTAAAAAAGAGTCCAATAGATACTGGGTTATATACACTTTCTCCATTTGCTGAGAACTTATATCCATCATACCATCGCTTTACTTGTGCTAGGTACTCTTCCCTATTTCTCTTGTTTTCTTTTACTGCTTTATCTATATACTCACTAAAGTTCTCTTCTAATTCCTTTTGTGTATAACCTAGCATTGTTGAGTATTCGTCATCCATTGAAATATCTACTAGATTATTCATCGAAGAGAATATACTCATCTTAGAGAACTTTGTGACTCCTGTAATAAAACAAAAACGAATATTTGCACTAGCAGCCTTTATTACTGAATAGAATCCCCTTAGAACTTCTCTTATACCTTCTATATCCTCATTGTTAATATTGTTATTTAGAAGACTGTCATATTCATCTATGAGAACTACAACCTTCTCTTTTTTTGCCAATTCAATAATAAGAAATTTAAAAATTTCGTCATAATCATAAGACTGAGGTAAAGCAACACCATATTCTCTTGCAATAAACAAAAGATTGTTCTTTATCTTATCTTTTAAACCTTCAGTAGTATTATATGTTATGTCACTAAAATCTATATGTATAACAGGATACTCTTTCCAATCATAATCTGTGCTATCTATATAGAGTCCTTTAAAGAGCTCTCTTTTACCTTTAAAGATTGCGTCTAATGTACTGAGCGTTAAGCTCTTCCCAAAACGGCGAGGTCGAGAGAGAAAATAGTATGTTCTACCGTCTGTAAGAAGATTATATAGATACTGGGTTTTATCTATATAAACATTTCCACTTTGTATAAGTTTTTCAAATGAGCTATTACCACTATCTATTTTCTTCATATTGATTCTTCCTACTTTTATAATAGCACAATAAAAAAATACAGAAAAATGGAGAAGAGGCGCTTTTCAAGAAACAAAAGATTGAAAAAAGTCTTTGATGCTAGTAGAAGAGCTTATATTAGAAAATCTAAAAATCACAAGATACAAATCGAGTCTTTTTATTTCTTTTCATTTTCTAACTCTAAACGATATTTGTTAACTGTACGGCGAGCAATCTGTAAGCCTTCGCTGTTAAGGCAATCTGTGATTTTCTGATCTGAGAGTTTTTTCCCGCTTGTGTTATTATCAAGTATCTCTTTAATTTTTAGCTTTATAGCGTTCTTAGAGAGATCTCCGCCTTCATCTGTTTTTATCTCCGAAGAGAAGAAGAAGCGAAGTGGGAATGTTCCCCAATCTGTGAGGATATATTTTTCTTGTGCTAATTTTGATACAGTACTAACGTTTACCCCAAGCTCTTGAGCTGTTTCTGTCATCGTCAGGCCACGAAGAAACATCGGGCCATACAAGAAGAAATCATGCTGTCTTTCTATTAGTAATTTTCCAAGTCTCTCTAAGGTGTTTTTTCTTAAAGATAATAGATTGATAAGATTCTGAGCATTGGTAATCTTTTCTCTGAGGTATTTATTTGCTTCTTTGTCTTTTTGATCTTTCTTATCTTTTATTTCATTTTTAAGAGTAAGATAACTATCATCTATTACAACATCCAAGATTCCTCTTGAAAGAACCTTCATTACTATCTTTCCGTCTTCGTTGTGGAATGAGAGTTCTGGTATGATGTATTGATTGTAGTCTGATGAGTATTTAAGCCCAGGAAAAGGTGTAAGAGTTTTAATGACTTTTATCATCTCATCTAAGTCTTCTTTTCCTATTCGAAGAGCTCTTGCAAGCTTTGTCTCCTCACCATTTTTTATGTAATCTAAGCCATTATAGATAATCTCTTTGTATCGGATTCGTTCGCACTTATCTTTTTCTATCTCATTAATTTGAAGCATCAGTGCTTCTCTCCAATCACGAGCACCAACGCCTGTTGGCTCTAATGATTGAATAGCTTTAATTGCATCTTTTAAGTATGGTTCTTCATTTTTTGGAATAAGATGTGATGGATCGGGACCTGTAAAGCCATATTGGTCTAAGCCTGAAATAAGCGTTTCGGCTGTTTCTCTTACTTCTGTAGTAAGATCTAAACATCCAAGTTCTTTTAAAAGATGTTCTTCTAGACTTTCTTTTTCGCTTACGGTCTTTTCAAACCAATCACCATTATTTTCATCGTTATATTCTTTGCCATTAGCTTCATCTGAGTAATCACTTCGTGTTATTTTGTTTCTGTAAGTCGAGTAGTCCTCAAAAGAAGTATCATTATCTTTTATCTCTAAAACTGGGTTTTTTTCTGCTTCCTCTTTTATTTTCTCATTTAATTCAAGAGTAGGCATAGTTAATATGTCTATAACTTGAAGTAGGGAAGTATCTAGTTTCTGTGTCTGTTCGATGGATGTAGAAAAACCCTGTTGCATATCAATAACTATCCATAAAATCTCTTCCAAAGTAGATTTCTCTAGCGCTTTCATTTTCAAGAACTTCATTTCTTGTTCCCGAGACTAGAATTTCTCCATTGGAAATAATGTGAGCTTCTGTTGTTATTTCAAGAGTATCTCTTACGTTGTGGTCTGTAAGAAGTATCCCAATTCCGTTATCTGCTAAGTGTTTAACAATTTGTTTTATTTCATAGACTGCTTTTGGATCTATACCTGCAAAAGGCTCATCTAAGAGCAAAAACTTGGGGGAAGTAGCAAGCGCACGTGCAATCTCAGTTCGTCTTCGTTCTCCTCCTGAAAGGGTATAGCCATACTGTTTCCTAACTCTATCAATGCCGAAGGCAGCAAGGAGTTCTTCTTCCTTATCTTTCCTTTCTTTTTTTGTTAGGTAGTCTTGGGCTTCTAGTACAAGGCGAATATTATCCTCAACTGTTAGTTTACGAAAAATAGATGGTTCTTGTGGAAGGTACGCTAAGCCCATCTTTGAACGTTCGTGCATTTGTAGTGAGGTAATATCTTCATCATTTATTTTAATGGTGCCACCATTACTTTTAATAAAGCCGACAATCATATAAAAAGAGGTCGTCTTTCCAGCGCCATTAGGGCCAAGAAGGCCTGTAATATCACCACTATTCATAGAAAAAGAGATGTCTTTTACAACATGCTTTTTTCCATAGAATTTAGAAAGATGCTCAACAGTCAGTCTATCAACCATTAATAGTTCCTCTTATTCTTCCACTCAGCGTTATCTCGTCATTCTTTAAATCAACAGAGATTACATCTGCAGAGTAGTTGTCTCCTTTCCAAACAACTTCTGATTTACCTTTAAGCGTTACATATTCATCAAGTCTTCTGTATGTTAGAGCTTCAGATGTACATGTCATTACACTGTTATCGCTAACACGTAAAAGAGAAACATTCATTGCCAACTCTAATACTTCATCTTTCATGTTGTAATGTAGAGAACCTGCTTCTGCATAAAGGTTTTGTTCATTATCATCTATCTCAAACCATGTAGAGATGATTATTATTTCATCAAGTCTATCATACCAAAGGTTGTTTGTTCTTATCTCTATACCTTTTTCACTGTCGACGATGACTACATTCTTAGAGCACTCTACGTAGCGCCAATCTTCGCCGTATAGCTTCATGCTATCGCTTTTAATAGTGATAGAACCTGTTGTAACAGTTGCGCCATTCTCAAGTAAGACACTCTTTTCTCCTTCCTTTAAAGAAAGAGAGCTTCTTCCTCCTGAAAAGTTAATATCACGAGAAAAGAGAGAAAAAGAAATCAATAAAAAGGAGAGAAGAAAAAAAACTTTTTTATTCAATTACAAAATCTCCTTTTTCTATTCTAGAAAATGAATAAACATCATTTATAAGGTCACCTTTAAAATCATAGCCTTCAATTATGCCTTCTTCTGATTCTACCATAACACGACCCTTTGTTGTTATTTCATCTTTTTCTTTGTTATATGTCAGCTCTTCAGCCTTTATTAGCATATTGTCACTTGGGCGAGAAAAAGTAACGTTGCCACTTAGTGTGAGCTCTGAGCCATCAAGTTCTATTTTTCCTTTTGTTGCTCTTCCTTCTGTTTCGATGGAGCCATTCTCTGAAAAAGAAGAGAAAGAAAAGTCTTCTAAAAGAGAGTAACCATCCGAAGAATAAAGAAGCATTTTTTTTGCTTTAATTTGTATTGGAGAGTTGTCACTTTGTCCAACTTTACAGTCAGCATTTTCCATGATTACATCAGGATATATTCCCTTTTCTTTCTCACCATCTCTCTCATCCTTTCTATCAAAACTACAAGAAGAAAGGAGTAGTGCTAATAGCAATAAAAGAGCGAGAATCTTTTTATCCATTACAGTTTCCTCACAATGTATGGTGAGTATTCTTTTTTTCTTCCTTTAAAAAATAAGGAAGAAAGGAGAAAACCTATTAGAATGAAGAGAAAACCAATAAGGGCAATAAGTGGCTCATTATCTGTGATAAGTTTTCCAACAAAGTATCCTGGAATGAAAAAAAGAAGAGGAAAGAGGAGTGTTGTTAGTACTGTAAATACTGCCTTTTTTTCTGGAATTTCTATTTCAAGCATGTCTCCTTCTTTTATAGGAAGATTGTTTGGATTATTTACAGAAAATGAACTATCTTTCTTCGAGCAAAAGAGCTCATTATGGCAACCTTGGCATGCTTTTGTTGAGCAAGTTACATTTACCACATTATTAGAGGTGTTTAATACGGTTACTATTTCTCTCATTCATCTCTCTCTTCAGGTTTTATTACTGCACATTTTTCGTCAATAACTGTTATTTTAGTAGCTTTTTTGGTTTTTTCGTCTATCGATACGACAACACCTTGAATCCTTCCATCTTCCCACGCTTCCTTGCTTCTAAGTGGAATTTGAAAGCGATACTTGCTAATTTCTTGTTCAGGAGAGAAGCCTCCTACACTCATAAAAGAACCGACTCGTCCATTATCTGAAATGAAGGCTGTGCCTTTAGTGCTAACGGTATCATCTGACGTTAGTACTTTAGTGTGTGTACAGATGACAGAACTTACCTTTCCATCTAGGAAGTGGAACATTGTTGCCTTTTCTGCTGTTGTTGCTGCATGGTAGAAGAGAAGAATGCTAGGCTCTCCTTCAACTTTTTTTAAGAAACTATCAATAGATACAAAAGAATTCTGTATAGCCTGCTTCATTGATGAGTTTCCTTGAAGATTAATGATTAGAAGGGGTGTGTCTTTTATAGTTATATTCTTCACAGCTTTTCCTGGAGTTAGAGGAGGGTAATTGAGTGGTCTAAGAATAAAAGAACAGTGACTCATAAATTCAACCATATCTGGTTTATAGAAGAGTTTTTCTCCACCACAAATTAGGTCTACACCAAGCTTTCCCAATTGAACTGCGTGGGCCTTTCCGAGTCCAAAACCATTTGTCATTCCATCACCATTAATTACGGTGTAGTCGACATTGTACTTTCTTTTAACTTCTAATAGTCCACTTTTAAGACATGCGATTCCACATCTTCCGACTATTTCTCCAAGAAATAGAACATTAATCATAGTAGGAATTTTATAGTGTTTATCCCTTATACGCAACGACCTTGACCCGAAAGGGTAATATCGTCTAACATTTTTCCGTCATTGCCCAGGTGGCGGAATTGGTAGACGCGCTAGGTTCAGGTCCTAGTTCCGATAACGGTGTGTGAGTTCGAGTCTCGTCCTGGGCAAATTCATTGTGCATATGAAAACATCGACTTGTGATATTATAATTCCATATAAGGTAAAGTCGATTTAATAATAGATGTGTTTGATTATAGTGAAAATCTTTAGGTACATACTATACAAAGAAGAACCCTATAACAACCAAAAAATAAAGCCCTCTGTAAGATTCGATTCATAAGGAATGCATAGCAATTGGGCTCACTTTCATCTTACTAGGGTTTTACATAGTTATCTCTTTAAACAGTATAAACTATCAACATTTTTGTATACATTTAGAGCCTGTACTCCTCTTCACTTTTTTAAGAGTAAAGCACACATCTTTATCCTGCTTTTCTTAAGTTTTCATTTTCTTCACCCTAATTTGTATAGATAAAAAGTGATTCATACATAGTGTGCCACCATATTCATCTATCACGTTTATATCTTCACCATTCTCTATGGCTTTAAGAAGTAGCTATGAGTCAAAATTTTCAAAGGCTTTCTTCATAATTTAAGGTCCTGTAAAAGAGATAAGGTCAAAGCCATTTTCTCTTCCAATTCTAACCATATATTCCATTCGATAAGAAAAACGTTGATAGAAGTCGATAACTTCTTCTTTTTTATGCATGTCCATTTTTATTTTGCTTGTGAATTCATTGCTTTTACCTAGAGCTAGAATATTGGCTGTATCATTTATTTCATCAATGATTTCCTTAATTGAGCCTAATGTAAAGTAATTATCATTATACCAATCGAATCCGTCATTAGAATTACATCTGTTCTTGTTGGCATCTAGTTTCTCGTCAAAGTGTTTATATAGAAAACATGAAAGGTAATCAAAAATATCTTCTTCATCGATTGATATACCACAACTTGTCATATCTGCTGATATTTCTGCACGGTTGAAGGAGGGTGGTGCAATAATCCTAGATGGTCTGATTTTAAAAAATGAGGAACCTCTGAGCTCGTCAATAATCTCGATTTCGTTGCAGAATATATTTTTCCCTAGTATGGATATGCTTAGCTCTTTTATTTTGGATATAACTATTTCATCTGATGAGTCATTTTTCTTCGCATTTTCAAATAGTTCTTTGAACTTTCTGTATGGCACATCGAAGACAAAAGCCCTTGAAAGAAAATGATTAACCATATTATTAATTTCCCAATTGTCCATGTAAGAAGGAAATTCCTCATAAAGCATGTTCCATACATCGTTATCACTCCATTCATAAGGGGAACAGGCCTTAATAAAAGCCGTACGTTTTTTTGGAAATATGCCATCAAGAGAAGATGCAAGTTCTTTTGAAGTTACTTCTTGATAATTTTCAACTTTTATGACGTCATTACCTTGATTGTAGTACTTGCTCCATACTTTTTTTGTAGAATTGTATATGTAATACAAGTAGCCGTTCTTAGTAACGAAAATGGCATTCTCTTGTGGCATTTTTACGATATTAAATTCGAATAGCTTCATTTTTCTTCTTCTTCTTTCATTTATTCAAAAGACAAGTTTTTGTGTATGGCTTATATGGTAAAGAACTCTCATGATGCGTAATTGTTGTCTCTAAATCATACAAGTTTTCTTCTTATATTATTACTATAGCCCATTAAATTAAGAAAGATATATCTAGCCTGAAGCAAAAAATCACAGGTGTATATTTTTTGGGTCAATATCTTTTTAGGTGGTATTTATAAGTAAAAGAATTAGTAAT
>SAMEA104315422__coassemble_629_pt1 | contig 14762 bp, 14 predicted proteins | sample SAMEA104315422__metabat2_low_PE_015 | metagenome-assembled genome bin SAMEA104315422 (sample SAMEA104315422) | gut metagenome | biome: Monkey gut; feature: monkey-associated habitat; material: faeces | place: China | collected 2013
ATAGAGTGAGATTATTAATTAAGTCTAAAACGAAGTCTTTTTCTTTTCCAATTTTTCTGTTCATTTTTAACGCCTCCTTTTTTTGGCTTCTATATATAGAACGTTAAAAATTGAAAATATGTCAAAAATTTGGATAAGAAAAAATATTTTATAGATAAATGGAAGAAAAAAGGCGTGATCTTAATTAACCACGCCCATTCTTTACTGCAAGCTACCTAAGCACAGTCTATTACCACTATTTTTATCAAAAAGAATAATTCCATCTCCGTTGAAAGAGAAATTAAGTTCTTTTAGATATGGGTAGTCAACGCTACCAAACACAACACTCATTAAGTATGAATTCCCTACTTCAAGCTTTACTGTTGTCTCCATACCCGAAGGAAGAGTTGTATATACTTTTCCTTTGTGATTACCGCTTCCAAGTGTAATGAACTCAGGTCTAATTCCAACAATTACATCTTTGCATTCATCAATAGGTTCCTTTGATGTATACAAAAGCTTAGTTCCAAAGAGTGATAACAACCCTTCTCTCTCTGATTTTCTTTCAAAGACAGCTGGAATAAAATTCATTGTTGGGTTACCAACAAAGTCTGCAACAAATAGATTTGCAGGCTTATCGTAAACAGTGAGAGGTGGCTCATATTGCTGTAAAACACCTTTATTCATTAAGCAAATCTTTGTTGCTAGCGCCATAGCTTCCATCTGATCATGTGTGACATAAACAAATGTTGAATCTGTATCTACATGAAGTCTCTTTAATTCAGAGCGCATTTCAAGTCTAAGCTTAGCATCCAAGTTAGATAGAGGCTCATCCATGAATAAGACCTTTGGACTTGGAGCAAGGGTTCTTGCTATGGCAACACGCTGTTGCTGACCACCAGAGAGCTCAGAGGGATAACGCTCTACAAATTGCTCAATCTTAAGCATTTTGAGCATCTCACTAACTCTTTTCTTAATCCTTTCTTTATCCCACTTTAAGTTCTCAAGGCCAAAAGCAATGTTTTGATAGACTGTCATATGTGGCCAAAGAGCATAGTTCTGAAATAAGAATCCTATGTCTCTCTTTGAAGCAGGAATATCAATTCCTTCTTTACTATCAAATACAACTTTGTCTCCAATAGTAATTTTACCCTCTGTTGGAGTTTCAAGACCTGCAATCATTCTGAGTGTTGTTGTCTTTCCACATCCAGATGGTCCTAGAAGTGTAATAAAGTCTCTATCTTCAATAACTAAATTTAAATCATCAACTGCAACAAATTTATCAAATCTTTTTGTAACGTGTTCTAATACAATCTTTGGCATATCAACCTCCAATGCCTTTGTCGATGCTAGCACCTGTCAACTTGTTTGTAATAAACTGAACAAGTAAAACAATCATAATAATAAGGAAGTTTATTCCATTACTAATCTGTGTTAATCCATTTACCTCGAAATCCTGTAATACTCTTGTAATAATTGAGCCTGGAGCAGCAATTAAGACAAATAGAGAAAGCTCTCTCATACATGATATAAATGGAAGAAGATACCCTGAAATAAAGCTGGCCTTCTGAATAGGAATGAGAACCTTAAGCATTCTTTTCCACCAAGGTACATTCATAATCATAGCTGCTTCTTCAATTTCTGCTGAGAGTTGCATCATTGAGTTAGCACCACTTTTTGAAGCAAATGGAAGGAACTTAACGCCACCAACAATGATAAGCAACCAAATAGAACCTCTTAAAAATGAAAATGCCTTCATGTATGAAACAGATAGATATACAGCACCAAAGCTCATTGCAGGTATTAAATAAGGGAAGAATGCCATGTTAGATACCCATCTTGCTAAGCGAGAGTTTCTCTTTCTTGCAACAGCGTATCCTATCATAATACCAGAAGTACCAGAAATGAAGGCAACAGCAAGAGATAGAACAATACTCATTCCCATAGCCTTCCATATAGTTGGGTTACAAAGAATTCCCTGAGATGAGCCATAAACTCTGTCTTCAAGAGTATCTTTAGTTGTCCAATAATATAGAGAGAGTGTGGAATAATCACCAGGAACCTCTAATAGAGACTCAAGAGCAAAAGAAACAAGAGGAACAATGGCAAGGAAAATAGCAATTACCATTACTACTACAGTAATGATTCCTCTAGCCTTTCCTAGTTTTACAAGAGATACCTGTCCACTCTTACCACTAACTGTCGTAAATGATTTTCTCTTTCCTGTGAACTTATTATTAATTGTAAGAATAACAATAGAGAAAAGAAGAAGGATGATAGCAACAACAAAGCCCTGACCTTGCATTGAGGACGTATTAAAGAGGGAACGCATCGTTGTAGATATCGTAGCAAATGAACCATTCTTATTTAAAAATGATGGAACAGTATAACTTGAGAGACTACTTGAGAATACTAAAAGTACTGTTGAAATCAAAGCAGGCATAACTATTGGAAGTGTAACCTTTCTAAGAATCTTAAACCTACTAGCCTTAAGTACAGTTGCTGCCTCTTCAAGGTTCGCATCCATGTTTCTTAAAATACCACCAATTAGTAGATAAGCAAAAGGTGCATAGTGTATACCTAAACACATTGCACATGGGAAGAAACCATATAGCGCCCACTCTGGAACACAGAGTCCCGTAAGGCTTTCTAACATTCCTACTTGGTTATAACAAGCAACGATTTTACTATTCTTAAAGAAATTCTCCCAGAACATTGCGATTGACCAGCTTGGCATGATGTAAGGAAAAACAAAGATGGTAGATAAGAACTTCTTTCCCTTCATATCTGATCGTGTAATAAGCCAAGCAACTGTGCCACCTAAACCAACCGCAATTAAACAGCTTACTAATGCCATTAAAATTGAATTTAGAAGCGGCTTCCAAAAGGTTATGAGAGAATAGTTATAGAGCTTTTCTGCAAGGATTGTCTTCCAATGGTAGAGAGTAAATGTGCCAACTTTAGCACCTACATCTCTAACCTCACCTGCATGTACAATGAAAGAATCTCTTAAGAGAGAAAAGAGAGGAAGACAGACAGTAAAAGCCAGAATTACAAAGAAAATCAACGTAATCACATTGGCTGGCTTTGTAAAATAACTTTTTACGTTATTTAGCTGTTTTTTTCGGTCGAATTTTAAATCTAAACCCATTCGATTCTCCAATATAACAAAATAGCCATGGCAAAAACAAAAGAGCTTTTACCGTGACTATTTTTTAAAGGGAGGCATTGAACCTCCCTAGAACGAAGAAAATTGTCAAACTGTAACAAGGCTTCTGATATAAGCACTTGCATCTTTATAGACAGAGTCGATGTAATCGATATCTTCGATAATAGAATTTGTCTTCCATTCTGTAAGAGTATGATCACCTTCAGGTACTGGAACAGCTGGGTTAATTGAATAGTAACCTTCTGTATCCCAACCAGATGTGAAGCCTTCTGGTGTGAAGAAGTATTCAAGGAATAAGCAAGCTGTGTATGGAAGTTTTGTTGTCTTTGGAATCATAATCCACATCTTGTAGAAGTAAGAATCAAATCCTTCAAGAGATGTATTCCAACCAGAAATAGCAAGATCTTTGTGGTAGTCATTTGTTGTTGGATAGTCCTTAACTTTGTTAAGTGGACCATAAACAACCTGACCAGTTGTCATAGAAACCATATTCTTAACAGCTGTTGTATCTGAACTATGCCATGTAGTAACGTTCTTTACGAATTCAGTAACGAACTTGTAGCCAATGTTCTTGTAGCCATCGCCACCAGCATAGTCAGAACCGAAGTAGCTCTTATATGCCTTGCTTAGTTTCTCGCAAGCATCTGGACTTGTAAGCATAATTAGGAATGACATGTTAACTTTTTCGTTAGCTGGGTTCTGGAAAGAAAGCTGCTTAACACCCTTAAGAGAAGCACCGTCGTTACCTGTTAACTGCCAAACGTTCTGAATATAGCTCTTGTCATATTCACCAGATACATTCCAGAAGAAGTTCTTGTTAACATACAAAGCTGTTAATGGATCTGCGTCTTGTGGGTCAATATCAAATGAAGATGGAACATAGTTATAAACATAGCCAGTATCGATGAGTTCAGTCTTTAGAGAAGAGCCATCCTGAACCATAGCAATATCAGCAACATACTGATCTTGGCCAAGTGCTGTTGTTAACTCTGTATAAAGAGCATTGTCTTTACTAGAAGAGAACTTCTCGTACTGGAACCATGGATACTTTTCCTGGAAAGAAGCAAGAACCTTCTTTAAACCAGATGTAACACCACGAGCAGAGAATGTAACACCTGCAGCTTTAAATTCTTCTTCAGCAGCAGCTTCAAGCTCGCTGAGGCTCATTTTCTGTGCTTTTTCAATAGCACTTAATACAGGATCTGTTGCTTCTGACTTTTCCTGTCCACCCTGTGCAAACACAAAAGGAACAGAAATGAGAGCAACTAGTAATAATGCTAATAATTTTTTCATGTATTTCTCCTTGATTAGTTTTGATTACAAATGTAACTAATTCAGATTATTATCCTTTTTGCCATAATTCAACAAAAAAATGAAATAATAATACGTTTTTACAAATAGTGTAAAAATAAACTAAAATGTAAAAAAACTATTCTTTTTTAAATTTAAGTTGACACCGCACTTTTTATGTGAGATTTTGTAAAAAAGAGTTTCATTTGAAACTAAAAAATTATAAAGGACGGATTTTCTTATGAAAAAAAGGATTCTATCACTCGTTCTAATCTTCTTGGTTGCATCCCTTATTTTTGCGCAGGGTTCTCAGGAAGCTAAGTCAAGCGAAAAATCAACAGTACGTGTAATGGTCTGGTCTAGTACACTTCAGACAAAACTTATTCCAAATGATATTGAAGCTAAATTTGAAGCAGCTTATCCTCAGTACGATCTTGTATTTGAGTCAGTAGAATATGATTCTCTCGATTCTCAGACTCTCCTTTCTCACAATACAGGAAACGACTATGACGTTATCATGGTTAACCACTCTTCTCTTCCAACTTTCGTTGCAGGTGGTGTTGTTGCTCCTATTGATGATGTCGTTGCTAGTCTCGATATCGAGTACTACTCAAAGAAAGCAGTCGATGCAAGTAAGTTTAATGGACATTGGTACGGAATTCCATTTGACCCAGATTGCAGAATTCTTGCTTACAACCAGAAGATTATCTCTGAATTAGGCTTTGATGCACCAAAGACAACAGATGATGTTCTAGCAATTGCAAAAGCTGGTTTTGAAAAAGGCTACTATGCAATGGCTGGTGGTTTAAACAGAAACACATTCTGTATTTATGACCTTGGTGGCTTCATGCTTTGTTGGGGTATAAATGTTTATACACAGGATGCCAACGGCAAGTATGTTTGTCAGTTAAATACTCCAGAAGCTGTCGACTATATGACATGGGCTCAGGAAATGTATAAGTATATGCCACATGACGGCAACCTCGACAACTCAACAGCTCGTTCTTGGTTTGCACAGGGCCAGGTTTTAATGCTCTGGTGGACACCAAGTCAGATTGCATCTGTCCTTCCAAAGTTTGAAAACAGAGAAGATTGTGCATTTGCAGAGATGCCACTTGGACCAACAGGTGTTAATGGTAGTGCTATGGGTGGTTATATGTGGTCAATGGGTTCTGGTGCAGAAAACCCAGAAGGTGCTAAAGCATTTATCCAGTGGGCATTACAGCCAGAGATGCAGGGCCAGATTTGCCGTGGACTTCCATCAGATAGCAGAGCTTATGACTATGAGCCATACAATGCTCCTGAATACAATATGTTCCGCGAACAGATCTCTAAGGCAGAGTATCCAGTTCCTCTCACAAGTGTACTCTTACAGGTATTCGATACTTGGAATAGAACATATGCACGCTGCTTAATGGGTGAACTCACTCCAGAAGAAGCATGCGCAATTGGTTATCAGGAAGTTCAGGCTATTCTCGATACCATTAACTAAAATTTTGATTATTGAGTGTGTCCCTCACATCCCCCCTCTATTAAAGAGGGACACACTTTTACTTATGAGGTTAAAATGAAAAAGCCGTTAGGAGAAAGAGTTCTACCATATTTATTTATAGCTCCAGCTTTCATAATGATTGCTGTTTTTTTGCTATACCCAATGATCTATAACTTTGTTTTAAGCTTCTTTAACTACTCTCTAGCTTCTGTTAATAGACCGTTTGTTGGTTTTGATAATTATCTGAAGATGTTTAAAGAAACGAGAATGTGGCAAGCTGTTGGAAGAACAGCAATCTGGACAGTAACAAACCTTGTTATTGCGATTCTCATTGGTGTCGGTGCAGCTTTCCTCCTTTTTACACATTTCAAGGGAAACGGTGTATTAAAATCTGTTATTCTTATTCCTTGGATTCTTCCTTCTGTTATCACAGGATATATTTTTGCCCTAATGATGAATGAAAAGGCGGGTATTATAACTTGGCTCTTAAGAGCCTCTGGCTTAGTAAAACCAAGCTTTTCATTTTTTAACAATGGACCTTTATCTATGCTTGCGGCGATCTTAGCGAACGTTTGGAGAGCATTCCCTTTCTTCACGCTCATGATTTATGCGAAGCTATGCACAATTCCGACAGATCAAGTTGAAGCAGCAAAGCTCGAAGGAGCTAATGGCTTTCAGCTTTTCATATATGTTTATTTACCATTCATAAAAGATGTCTTAGCATCTTGTGTTTTCTTATGCTTTATTTGGACCTTCAATGCATACGACATAATGAAAGTAATGACAAATGGTGGACCTGCAGATATGACAACTACAATGTCTATTCTTATTCAAAGAGAGGCCTTCTCATACTTCTCATTATCTAACGCATCAACAATGAGCGTTATCGCATTCACAATAATGTTGACAATCATTATTGTCTTTAAGTCAATAGCAAGGGCTTTTAGGAGAAACAATGAATAACAAAATCTACAACAAGCGTTCTTTGGGAGCATCCCTAGTAATATATTTTTTTGCAATAATTCTCTTATTAATAATCCTATTTCCATTCTATTGGATTATTTGTACCTCCTTTAAGGAAACACTAGATATCTACGTTGTTCCTCCAGAGATGTTCCCAAAGAGCTTTAATTTATCAAACTACTTTGCTGCATTTAATCAATACAAAGTATTGTCCTTCCTTCTTAACAGTATAAAAGTAACTCTCTTAACAGTACTTTTTACTACGCTCATAGGAAGTTTATCTGCATTTGCTTTGACAAGAATGAAATTTAAGGGATCAAAGATTTTAAGCAAGTTTTTGAGTGTTACACAGATGTTCCCTGTTGTTGTTCTACTTGTACCTCTTTTCCTCTTTTGTACAAAGCTTGGAATGTACAATAAGCTAACATCTCTTGTTCTTCCATATATTGCACTGCAGCTTCCGGTATCAATCATTTTGCAATCAGGGTACTATAAAGATGTTCCTTTAGCTTTGGAAGAAGCTGCTAAGCTAGATGGTTGTTCAACAATGCAAATGTTTTCCAGAATCTTTCTTCCACTTGTTACTCCAGGAATCGTAGCTACTGGTGTATATACGTTTATTCAGGTATGGCAGGAATTCTTAATCGCTTCTTCTTTAATTACAAAGAAAGCGGCTTATACACTAACAGTTGGATTAACAACATTTAAGGGCGATGAGATGACAGATTGGGGAGCATTAATGGCAACAAGCGTTATTATTGCTATCCCTGCCCTCATCTTATTCAATCTCTCTCAAGAGTTCTTCATCAATAAGGTTGCAGGAAGCGTAAAAGAGTAAAATGGTTGTAACTGTTACACTTAATCCATGTATCGATAGAACTGTTAAGCTCAAGTCATTTCTTTATGGCTCAATGAATAGAATGATAGACAGCCGAAGAGAAGTGTCAGGAAAAGGAATAAATGTTTCCTTAGCTTTAAATAATCTTGGAATTGAAAACAAAGCACTTGGTTTTGTCTTTAAAGATACTAAAGATTATTTTCTTACATCTTTAAGCAAGCTTGGATTAAGTTTCTTGGGCGTTGAAGAAAATGGAGAACTTCGTGAAAACATAAAAATATGGAACGAAGATGACTCTACTACAACTGAAATTAACCAAAAGGGAGCAAGAGTAAATTTATCAAGTTGGGAAGACTTCAAAGTACTTTTTAAAGCAGAAGTTACATCTAGCTCTATGATTGTTCTTTCAGGAAGTCTTCCACAAGGCCTAGAAAGAAGTGCTTACAAAGAGCTCATCGAGATAGCTAACTCAAATTCTGTTAAGGTAATTCTTGATACTGAGGGAGACGCTCTTTTGGAGGGTCTTAAAGCCTCTCCGTATCTTATAAAGCCAAATCTTTACGAGTTTAAAAAGACATTTGGTGGTGATGGTTCTGTTAAGTCAATTGCAGAAATCTCTTCAGCACTAATTAGAGAAAAAAAAGTAGAAGTTATTGTAGTCTCTTTAGGAAAAGATGGAGCTCTCATCTTCGATAAAGATCAGGCATTCTTTGCGCCCGCAATTGTTGAAAATGCAAAGAGTGCTCAAGGCGCTGGCGACAATATGGTTGCGGGGATTATTAAAGCTTATTTAGAGAATAAGGATATAAAAGATATGCTTAGCTATGGAACAGCAGCAGCTTCTGGCTCTCTAGAAATAGAAGGAACTGGAGCTACAACGCTTCCTCTCTTTTCCAAGTATTTAGAAAAAACGAAGATAATGGAGATTGAATAATGGCGGTTTTAATTATCTTTGCAGGAAAAGCAGGAACAGGTAAAAGTACGCTTTCAAGAATAATAGCAAAAGAAGAAAAGATTGCATACTTGGATTATGATACCCTTAATCAAAGCTTTCTTACTTCAATTGAAAATAAAATTGGATTTAAGGATACCGATAGATATGGCTTCTATAGGGATTGGAGAGAGCCTTGCTACTCCACTCTTTTCAATACTGCCATTGAAAATTTGGAGCTAGGCATATCTGTAATAATATCTGCACCACTGACAAAAGAACTGCAAGATAGTAATTTTCCTGACAAATTAAAGTCTAAGGTGAAAAATGATTTTTCTCTCATTCTTTTTTATATGGCACCAAGCTTGGAGCAACACAAGAAGATGATTTGTGAGAGGAACAGCATTCGAGACGAAGATTTTTTAAATAATGAAGAGAGATTTATAGAAACGCTCTCTCCAGAGAAACCAAAGTGGGATGAAGAGAATACTGTTATTCTCACTTCTAGTGATATAGAGATAAATAAAGAAATTGTTTTAAAAAGAGTAAAAGCTCTTAGGAGGAATATATGAGTTTAGTAACAATGAAGTATGAAATGATGAAGGCTATGAAGGGTGGCTATGCTGTTCCTGCATTTAACTTCTTCTCATTCGACAACCTTGTTGGTATTGCAAAAGCTGCTGCAGAAAAAAAGAGTCCTGTTATTGCAATGGCAACAACAAGCGGCATTAAGGTTATGGGCGAAAAAGCTGTTGTAAAGATGGCTGAGGGCATTGCCGCAGACTTTGGTATTAATATGATTTTGCACTTAGACCATTGTACAGATATTGACTTATTAAAGAGATGCGTAGATAACGGTTTCACATCTGTAATGATTGATTCATCAAAGAAGGATTTTGAGGCTAATATGGCAGATACAAGAGAAGTCGTTGAATATGCAAGTAAGTATGGCGTAAGCGTAGAAGCTGAACTTGGACATGTTGGCGGAAAAGAAGACGATATCGTTGTTGATGATATGTCTGTAATGTTTACTCAGCCAGAAAAAGCATTTGAATTTGTTAATGCTACTGGTATTGACGCACTCGCTGTTGCGGTAGGTACTGTTCATGGCTTCTATAAGGCAGAACCAAAACTTGACTTTGATCGTATTGGAAAGATTCATTCTCTTCTTCCTTCTACACCATTAGTACTCCATGGTGGAACAGGTGTTCCTTATGATGATTTTAGAAAGGCAATCAAGCTTGGAATCAGAAAGATCAATGTTGGTACAGAGCTTAAGGTTCATGGAGTATTCGACACTTCTGTTGCTGGTTACAATGATCCTCAATCAAAGAGTGATCCTAGAGCTGTAAGCAAACTCGTTATCGCCAAAGTTTCTTCTATTTGTAGTGAAATCATTGACGTAATGGGCAGTGAAAATAGAGCGTAAGTGAGGAAAAATTAGATGAACTCTGTCTTAACCATAGGCCTTAGCCCAACATTCCAAAAACAAATTGTTTTTTCTTCATTTAAAGAAAATGAAGTAAATAGAAGTAGTATTCATAGACAAGTTTGTTCAGGGAAAGCTATAAATGTCTCAAGAGTTTTAAGAGATCTTGGCTACCAAAGTGTTAACATAACACAGCTTGGTGGGCCTAGGGTTGAAGAGTTTTTATCACTATGTAAAGCTGAGTCAATTAATGTAAAACATATATTAGTTGACTCAGAAATTAGAACATGTGTGACAATAATTAATGAAGAAAAAAACACATCAACTGAATTAGTTGAAGAAGCTCAAAAAGTTGATGAAGGTGCTTCAGAAAGATTATATAAGCTCTTTCTTCAAGAAATTGGTAACCATTCTGCAGTCGTAATATCTGGAACAAAAGCAGAAGGCTTTTCCTCTACTCTATTTCCTTCAATCATTGAAAAATGTAACGAAAAAGGAATTCTAACAGTCTTAGATATAAAGGGTGAAGACTTAAAAGCTTCTCTAAAAGCAAGACCTTCTATCATAAAACCTAACTTGTGTGAGTTCTGTTTTACATTTGGACTTGGAAACAACATTCTAGAAAACAATACAAATGATGAAATGAAAAAGAAGGTAGAGGAGATTACAAGAGATATTTACTCTAAATATGGAACAAAGAGCGTCATAACTAGAGGTAAGTACGATACTTGGGTTTATGATGGCAACAGTTTCTTCTCTGTGCAAAATAAACCAATAAAAGTATTTAACACTATTGGTTGTGGTGATACCCTTACAGGTGCGTTAACATATTCTATTCTTGAAGGAAAGACACTTAAAGATGCAGTTGCATTTGGCATGGAATGCGCACAAAAGAAAGCAACACATCTTTCACACGGCTTAAAGTGAGGTAAAGATGGAGTACTATGTTGGTTATGATATAGGTACAACTAACTTAAAATGCTTATTATTGGCTGAAAATGGTACAATTGAAAAAGTAATAAAAGAAAGTACTCCTAAAATACAATATAAATCTCATCTCTTCTTTGATTTGAAGAAAATTGAATCTTTTGTAGATAATACCTTAGAGTCATTATCTTCATCGTATAATGTAAAAAGCATTGGTTTTTCATCTGTTGGTGAAACAATTGTTCCCATAAAGGAACATAAATCTATATGCAATCCCCCATTATGGGATGAAAAAGAGATTACTAGTACAAAAGAAGAAAGAGAGATAATAGAGTCTTTAGCTCCTAGCAAAGCAATAGGTACATTAACAAAGCCCTTATTTTCAATACACAAAATTCTTTGGATGAAAAGAGAAATTGAAGGTGTAAAAGACGCTGATTCCTTTCTTCCTCTATCATCATATTTTGTTTATAGAAAAACAGGTCTTTCTTTCTGGGATTATTCACAAGCTTCACGCTCAGGTGCTTTTGATATAAGAACAAAAGAATGGATAGAACCCCTACTTGATTATTTTTCAATTACTCTACCTTCTCCAATTCTCCCTATGGGTCATGATGTTGGAAGATGCGACAATATTTCCTATGGGCTTGGTGGTCATGATCATATAGTCGGCTTCTATGGGATAGAAAAGAGCCTCCAAGAAGAAAATAAAAGCCTTTACTACTCTTCGATGGGAACCTCTGAAGTTTTGGCCACTCTTGTTGATGAGAATAAAACAAAAGATTTTATTCCAAGCGCAAAAGGATATTTACAACCTTCATTTTTCCCGAAAAAATATACTGCAACTCGCTCATTCCGTTCTTTTGGCTCTATGTTAGAAAGTATTAGAACAATTACTTCTTACAACGATGATTATGCTAAAATGAATGAGGATATATCAAATCTTACATCAACAGAACCGGCATGCTTATTTTCAAGTAATGGTGATTTTATTCAAGCATCTAACAATACAGATTGGCTCAACATTTACAAGATTAAAAGAGGCTGCAAGAGAGAAGAAATTGTTGAATCTGCCTATCTTTATCTATCTGTGCTATCTGAAATAATGCGAAGTGATTTAGAAAATCAATACAACTTAAATAAAGATGGAATCTTTGTTGTAGGTGGAGGAATTACTAAAAATATAACCTTTCTTTCCTATTTATCATCTGCTATTACACAACCTGTTTTACTGCTTAACACAGAAGAAATTAGTGCACTCGGAGCGGCTTTAGTTGGCCGTAATGCTATTACTAGCCAAAGCATTAAAATTGAACACATTGAAGTTGAAAAAAACATAAAGTTTGAAAAACTAATAAAAGAAACAATAAAGTGCTATAAGGAGATAGTATGAAGAAAATCTATTTAGTTAGACATGGTAGGCAAGACACCGAATTATTTAACGAAGATGCCTCTCTTTCTTCTATAGGTAGAAGGCAAGCAGAACTTTTAAGAGATAGGTTAAAAGATAGCCACTTCGATAAAATTTACTCTAGCACTTTAAAAAGAGCAATTGAGACATCAGATATCCTCAATGAAAACTGGAACATGGATATAGAAAGAAGAAAAGAACTCTGCGAAATAGATTACGGTCTACTTACTGGAAAGCTAATCTCATCAGCTGACAACGAAAACAAAGATTTCTTTGACAAATTAAATAGTAGAAAAGAAGACTTAGCATTCCCTAATGGTGAAAATGGAGAAATGGCTTATAACAGAGCAAAGATTGTATTTAAGGAAATTGAAGAGAGCCCATATGAAAGTATTCTAATCGTTTGCCATGGAGGATTAATTCGCTCTCTTATATGTGGCCTTCTTAAGCTTCCTTTTTCATCACGCTTAGCACTTTCAAAATATCTTGAAAATACAAGTATTAACTATCTTCTTTATGATGAAAAAAAGAAACTCTACTATTTAGAAAGTATAAATGATCATACTCATTTATTACCTTATAAAAATCTTTTAAGAGAAAAATCATAAACAAAAGAGGCTATTGCCGATATAAAACAATAGCCTTTTTAAGACAAAACTAAAGAACTCTTTTATTTAGCTATTAAATTAAAAGCCATAATTGCAGCACCGATTACGACAAGAACAATACCTGTAGCTCTGTTAAGTGTTTTTGGCTCTGCTTTATTTGCAAATAAGGCTGCAATACGAGCCCAAATAAGTGTAAAGACAACGCATAATCCCCATATAAGTAAATCAGGGGTTCCACCAATAGCAAAATGAGATACGGCTCCAGTTAGAGCTGTGAATGTCATAATAAATACACTTGTTCCAACAGCAGTCTTTAATTCATACCCCATGACAGTTGTCAAAATCAAAAGCATCATCATTCCACCACCAGCACCTACAAAACCACAGATAAAACCAATTAATGCTCCACAAATAATTGATTGAATTATTCTCTTCTTTCTTGATACCTCACCCATGCTTTCTTTTGTAGTCATAACCGGTCGAACAATAAACTTGATGCCAAGAAGGAATGTCATAAAGACAGAAAATCCTCCCATCGTAGAGGATGGAAGAAGACTTGCTATATAACTACCGACAACAGTAAAAGCAAGTACAGCAGCCATCATTATTAAGCCATTTTTAATATCAAGATTATCGTTTTTGTAATAGGTATATGCAGATATTGCACTTGCTAAAACATCAGAAGAAAGCGCAATTCCGACTGCCATGTAAGGATCAACACCTAAGAATGTAATAAGCATTGGCGATATTACAGCAGCGGCACTCATTCCTGCAAAGCCTGTACCAAGCCCCGCTCCCATTCCTGCAAAAAAAGTTACAAGTATTATTAATAAGGTTTCCATATTATGTCCTATCCTTTAAAAATAAATTCAAATTATCATTTAAAATTGCCATAACAGCAGTAAATTCTTTTTTTTGCTCTTCGCTCACGTTAGAAAACAAAGTATCAAAAAAGTGCCTTTGTACTTTCCTTCCTTTCTCTATAACTGAATTAGACTTTTCTAAGCAAACAAGCTCTATTTGCCTTCTGTCATTCTCAATTGGCACTCTCTTTAAGTATCCATCTTTAACCAATTTATCTACATTAATTGATACAAGATTCGCTTTAATGTGTCTCACCTCAACTATATCACTTGCTCTTTTGTATTGAGGATTGTTAGCCAAAAACATCAGAATATCAAATGCTGTTTGAGGAACCCCTATCTCTTTGCATAAAGTTTTACATGCTAAACTATATGAGAGAGAAAGTTTCTTTATAAAATCAATAGCTGGTATCATAAAAAATACTCCAACAGTTCACTTTTTGAATAGTTCATTTTTGAAGTATTTTAAGCATAAAAGGACTTGTCTTCAATATACTTTATAGAATTAATTAAAAATCATATTAAATATAAGAACGTTGTTTTTTCCTAGTAATAATGAATATATAGACAATAAAAAAGGACCTGCCATTTAGCAAGTCCTTACAAAACAAAGAATTATGTATTCCTTAGGAGTGCCGTCTCCAGGAATTGAACCAGGGACACAAGGATTTTCAGTCCTTTGCTCTACCAACTGAGCTAAAACGGCAATCAACAACAGACACTTTAAAGATTTTAATAGTTATTGTCAACCACTATTTCTAAATTTTTATCACATCGTGAGCAAGAATACCACTCCTCTATAGGTGATGGGATGAATTGCGTTTACACGATGTCGATTAAATGACATGTTTTTTTAATTATA
>SAMEA104315422__coassemble_631_pt1 | contig 14734 bp, 16 predicted proteins | sample SAMEA104315422__metabat2_low_PE_015 | metagenome-assembled genome bin SAMEA104315422 (sample SAMEA104315422) | gut metagenome | biome: Monkey gut; feature: monkey-associated habitat; material: faeces | place: China | collected 2013
TTTTCCTTTGCAAATGTTAATGCAGTATTATCCTTCTTTAAAAAATGCATTTACTAATTCAACTAACAGCTTCTTTTTTAGTATTTTTTAATATCTCTTTCAATTTGACAAAAATAAGTAGTAATGCGATATTATAAGTAAGAGGCATAGCCGATGAATGGTCAACCTCATTCTTATGCTAAATCGCTCAGCATGTTTTGCTGGTTACTGGGCGATTATTTTTTTCTATATAGAGCTATCAATAACCCAATGACTGTAGTTATTAACAGTCGTTGGGTGTTGTCTTGATAATCATGCACAAGATGTTCTTATCGACATATCGAAGAATCGGAAAGCAACGCCTCCCGATATCCATTAAAAAGATTCAAGAGGTTAACCGTCCACCGTTTATGGCAGTGCCTAAGTCTATACTACAACAGGGATTTGTATGGGACAAGATTCATAACACTATATCATATGCACCTAGCATAAAACTTCTTACTACAATCAATTTATGCTCATATAGACCTTTGATTCTGCTTTTTCATAACTTCACTATTAGTTATTTATTTTTGTTTCATTGCTTATGGTATTTGAAGAAGAGAACAAAAAAATCATTATCAAGATTTTACTATCTTTACTCAAAAGCCAATTTTTTGTTAACAAATAATAACATTTATGAAAAATAACGAGTAAAATACTTTCTTTTTTGTTATTTTATACTAACAATATCAATATAGAGAGGAAAATGTTTTGTCTCAAGATTCACATGACTATTGGAACAGAGTTTGGAAAAAACTAACAGAAAAAAATATAAGTCTCAAAGAATTATCAGAAGGAACCAATGTTAGCTATGGAGTTATGCGTCAATATAAAACTAACAATAGACTACCAAAGACTGATGTACAAGTTAAAATTGCAAGCTACTTGGATACAACTGTTGAGTATTTAATAACAGGAAAAGAAGTATTTAATCAAGATAATGAGGATTTTAACTACCTATTTAATGCATTAAAAAACAATCCCGATTTATGCAGAACAATTGTTGCACTAATTAAAGAAATTGAAAAGAATGAGGAGAAATAAAGTGGTAAAATATATTCTTCCAAAAGAGAGAGTTGATGAATTATATGAGATGTTAAAAGAATTGGATAAAAGTACTGATACAGTTTTTATTCCTGCATGGAATGAAAATCATAATGAATCTCTTAAATACTATTTCATAAATGGAATTGAAGATAATCATTCTTTTAAAATTACAATACAAAGAAAAGGAAGAATTAAGGAGAACAATAATCTTTCTATTTCTTTCTTTGATTGTGAAACAAATAATTGTTTAGGTCGATTAGATTTGGGTAAAGATTTAAAAAAACATAGAGATGAAAATGGTAATATTACAACACTCCCTCATTTCCACTATGCTCCAGAATTAACAAAAAACATAATTCTATTAGATGAATTTCTTAAGCAAGCAAAACCTCACGAGGCAGTGAATCAATTTGATTTTAGTAGTATGTTGTTAATTTTTTTGTGCTATATTAACGTAGATAGAAAAGGAATTCCTGTTATGGAGGTTTTTGTATGACATATTTGAATAATATTAAATCAATTTTACCTTCTTGGCTTGAAAAGGAAATTAGCGTAAATAATTATAAGAATTATCAAACCCTTGATTTTCCTTTTTTAGACTGCAATAACGATTATTTAAGACTTTATATTGTTCATAAAGAAGATGGAAACTTATATTTTACAGATGATGGAGACTCATATTCCTCTTTAGCAGAAAGGATTATTGGAGCAAAAAATAGCATCTCTTCATTCTTTGATGATAAGGTTATTCAAATTGTTAATTCTTTACCAATGGTTAAATTCAATACTACAACAAAAGAATTATACAATGACTGCAAACCAACAGATGACTTGGGCTTTATTATTTCAATTATGATTGAGGCAATGATTAGTTTTTCTGCAGCTTGTAATTTTTCAGTTTTTCCGCAAGAAACAAAAAAAGTCACTATGAAATTTAAGAAAACTTTTGAGTATGATTTTTTAAAGAAGAACAACTGCAACTTCGATACCAACCCAAAAGTAATGGGCGAAGAATTGGGCGAGCATACTTTTGACTATTTAGTTTATTCAAAACAAAACAACTACATTAAACTTCTAAATGATAGAGATTCTACAACAAAAAAAGCATTGCTTTATGATTGGAAGGATGTTCGTAATTATAAAAATCTTCCCCCTTTAATTGCAATTTCAAAGGGAGATGATCCACAAAAGATTCAGAATAAAAAAGAAAATGAAAGGCTATCACAAATCATTAGAAACAATAACATTCTTCTTTTCTCTGCCAAAAGTGATAGAACTAAGATTGATAGAATATTATCAGCATAATAATGCGAGATATTCATAGAATCTCTATTAATGCCTTCATATATTCTTTTAGTTCTTCCTCTTTATTTTTGCTTGTTTCGTTTACTTCACTTGTTGTTACTTTCTCTTCTTTTATTCCACTTGCCATGTTAGTAATAAGAGAGAGTGCAACAAATGGAATCTTTTTATCATATAGCTCTATAGCCTCAAAGACTGTGCTCATTCCGACGCAATCTGCTCCCATAATACGACCCATCCTTATTTCAGCAGGTGTTTCAAATTGAGGCCCTGAAAAGTATATGTATATACCCTCTTGTAACTTAAGCGATGTCTTAATAGAAAGCGCTTTCTCTCTTAACTTTTTATTATATATCTCCCCTATTTCTTCATTGGTTCTTTCTTTAAGAGGTGTAAGACTATTCGGTTTTATGTGATCTTTTATAACAACAAGGTCTCCCTTGTTGTACTCTCTATTTATAGCTCCTGAAGCATTAGTGAGGATTACGTTTTTTACATGTAAGCTTTCAAGTATCTTTATACCGCTTACTGTCTCTTCTGGAGTATAGCCTTCATAATAGTGAAAACGACCAGAAAGGCATACTATGCTTTTACCACCATAGTATCCAAAGATTAATTCGCCTTTGTGTCCATCTACAGTACTTCGAGGAAAGTCTTCAATAGATGAATAGAAAATTGTTCTTTTATATGTAATATCATCACTGATGGAGTTAAATCCAGTTCCAAGAACAATGGCAATATCGACCTTTCCACCAAGTTCTTTCTTTATGTATTCTACAACTTCTTCTCTTTTCATCTTTTCCTCTATGCGTAGTATATATTCATTTTGCTATGTATTGCAATTTTACTTTCTATTTAAAATGTAATACGTATTGTTTAACTATATTCTCTTTTTCCTTCTTTCCATTTATACTCAAAACATGGAAAGAGAAGATGAAGGTCTAGGCTTTTTGCTACAATATGACAACATTGCATCATATGACAGCGGAAAAATAAGAGTATTAGATAGAAGAATATATCCAGAGAAAATAGAGTTTCTAACTCTAACCACAATTGAAGATTGTGCTCTTGCTTTGAAGAATATGGTAACTCAATCGGGCGGACCTTTAACATTTGCACCTCTATCTATGGCTCTTACTGCATATAGGTACCATGATGCTAATGATGAAATTTTTAAAAGGGAATTAGAGCACTCTGCACTGCTTCTATCTTCAGCTCGTCCTACAACAAGCAAAACGATTTATAGCCTAACATCCAAAATGATTGACGTTGCTTTAAAGGCAAGGAAAGAAGGAAGGCGCGAAGATGAAGCTATAAGAGAAGCTGTAATTAACAATAATAACTTTAGATATAAAGGAATAAGGGAGGCAGCATCTCTTCTTGTTGAAAGATTTCCAACAAATCCAACGCTAATGACCCAATGTTTTGGAGAAGTAGTGCTCGGTATGGTCTTAAAAGAAGCTAAAAAACAAAAAGGAAACGTTCGTCTTTTTGTTCCAGAAACAAGACCCTACCTACAAGGAGCACGACTCACTAGCTCTGTGAGTTATGATATGGGGATAGATACAACTCTCATAACAGATAACATGGCTTCTTTTGTTATGAAAAATGAAAACGTAGATGCTGTCTTTACAGCTAGCGATGTTATTACACTTTCTGGTGCAGTTTGTAATAAAGTTGGGACACTTGGATTGGCAATACTTTCTTCTTACTACTCTATTCCATTTTATGTTGTTGGAACTCCGAATAAAAATATTAGAACAGAAGAAGACATTACTGTTGAAATGAGAGATGGAGAAGGAGTTCTATATGCAATGGGAAAAAGAACAAATAATTTGCCAATAAAAGGCTACTACCCTTCTTTTGATATTACTCCTCCTTCCTTAATCACTAGAATTGCAACAGACATAGCTCTTTTTAAACCTGGAGAAGTTGCATTCTATTTTGATAAAGGTGGTAATGCTAGTTTTTAATTAAAAATCTGCTATTTGTTAAAATCATTAAATAAGCATCAAAATAATACATATATCATTATTTTGTTTAGTTTTGTTGATTTATCCTTTTAAAAATATACCTGTAAACTCATTTTATCCTTTTAAAAAAATATAAAATGTAAGGAAAATACCCTTTAAAAAAATACTTATACTGATATAATCCAAATGAGGTCAAAATGCTTAAAAGAACAATTTGGAACGATTTATTATCTTGGAAAGAAAGAAAACACCACCCTTTAATATTGAGTGGTTTACGTCAAACTGGAAAAACGTTCATAGTTAAGCAATTTGGCAAAGAAAACTATGATTCAATTGTATATCTTGATCTTAGAGCAAATAAATCTATTCATTCTGCCTTTGATGGAGATTTTAATGTCAATGAGATGGTACTCGCAATAACAGCAAATACTCCTAAAGCTAGATTTATTCCATTTAAGACATTATTAATACTCGATGAGATTCAAGACTGTCCAAATGCACGAAGTTCACTTAAGTATTGGGATATCGATGGGCGGTACGATGTGATTGCAACAGGAAGCTTTCTAGGTGTTAAAGGTTTTCGTTCTCCCTATAACAGAGGTATGCCTGTTGGTTATGAAGAAGAACTAGAGATGCATCCTCTATCTTTTTACGAATTTTTAATCAATACAGGCCTTGATTCTAACATCATTGATTATGTAAGAAAATCTCTAATAAACAATGAAAGAATCGACGAAACCGTACATCAAACTTTGAGAAAACTCTACTATCAATTTTTAATTGTTGGGGGAATGCCTGAAGTATGTAACAGTTTTTTTGAAACTTATGATTTAAATAAGGTAAAAATCATACAAAAGAGAATACTAACATCTATAAAAGCAGATTTCGGAAGATATAAAGATAATGACAAAAATGATAGAGTTAACGAAATAATAAAACTACGAGCAGAAGCTGCATTAGATTCACTTGTTCCGCAGTTATCTAAAGAGTACAAAAAGTTTCAATTCTCACTTGTTAATGTAAAAGGAAGTTCATTAGACAAGAAAGATGGATTGGATTACCTTGTAGATGTTGGTCTTGTTATTAAAGCTTATAATACAAAAGAAATATCTTACCCATTAGATGGAGTTAAGATAGAGAACGAGTTTAAGGTTTTTATGGCTGATAGTGGTCTCTTGGTCTCTATGTTAGGAGATGATATTCCTTCTAAAATTCTTAATGGAGATTTAAGTGCATATAAAGGAGCAATATGTGAAAATATGGTTGCCGTCTCTTTCAATAATTATGACAAAAAGCTCTTTTATTATCATGCACCTAGTGGCTCTCCGGAACTAGATTTTGTCTTTGAAGAAGATGGACAAGTTACAATTTTAGAATGTAAATCTAATAGAGGAAGAGCCACAAGCATGAAATTTGTCCTTGCTAACAAGAAAAGATTTGGTGAACATAAAGCAATAAAACTTCAAGATTCTAATGTAGGAAAAGGAGATGGTTTTGTTACATATCCTCTATATGCGATTGCTCTAATGGAGGAAAAGGAAGAAAGTTTTATTGTGTCAATGCCTGATGTAAAGGGCCTTAAAGTTCCAGAATAAAATTAACAGATTAAGCAGATGACACTACCCCTTTATATAGCTCGGTTCTTTTGACTTATCGATAATTTCTTCTTTCCATTCAGATATTTGGCGACTTAGAGAACTAAAATTAATACCAACAACATGCACATTTTTGTTTGTATTGATATATTTATCTGCATAACCTAGCCTTTTTGTCTGATTAATTGCAACATCTACAGAGCCATCTACCTTCATCTCAATTATGTAAACATCACGATTTGAATATAAAACAACATCACTGCGCCCTTTTAGAGTTGTTTCTTCTGCAGTTACCTTTATTCCTCCTATCATCAAGAAAAATGAATAAAATGCTTCTTGATAAGCTTTCTCTTTTCTCTCAAGTAATGTATATGGAAATTCTCTAAAATATGCATTTAGTGTTTTTACAAGATTATCAAGGTTGTGTAAACGTAAAGCCCCTATAGCCTGACAGATAAATATGCTAGCCTCTAATCCAGTAAAAAGTTCTACAAGACTCTCCGTAAAAGTTTTCCTTACTTCTGCATTAGGGAATGTTAGAGTAAGAACATCTGATGTTCCTTCTTTTATTGTTAAATAACCAGTGAAATAAATTAAATCTAAAACCTGAGTATCTCTTAATTTACCTTCTCGAAGATGAGAATAATCAAATGTGTTGATTGCTCTCATACTTAGAACTGGATTTTCAGTAATTATTCGATCCAAGTGATAATCTTTTGCTAAATCAACAGCTAATGTACTTGCTCCAGTTTCTACCCAATATGGCTCAAAATGACAGTCATTAGAGAAAAACTTTCCAACAGAAACTGGATTATAGACTTTTTCTTCACTTCGATAGGAAAAAAGATAATCATCATAGTAATCTCTGATTGCTTCTATAAAGTCTTCTCGCCTTTCGTATTCTCTATCCTCTTTTCTCATGTATTGATTAATGTAGTCAGAAAAAAAGAATAGCATCTCTTCTTCTGTATATCCGAACATGGATGCATATTTTTCACTGAACGTTAGGTCGGTTAGGTTATTCATTTGGGAGAATATAGATAAATTAGAGAATTTTGTTATTCCTGTAAGGAAAAAGAAACGTACTTTTTCATTTGTATTCTTTATTACAGAATAAAAGCTACTAAGAGCTTCTTTTATAGCATTTGATAACTCTTCATTTTTATATGTGTGGATAATTGGTATATCATATTCATCAACAATTATAACAATTTCTTTCTCTGTTTTTTTCAAAGACACTATTGAGCATCGAAGATGGCTGAGTTCTTTCTACTTTTATCCCATTCCTTTCTGCTTCGTTAATTATTGCATCTTGAAAATCACTTAAAAACACGTTGTAACTTGTAGTATTAAACTTTGCAAAATTAAAGTGAAATACGGGATATTTCTCAAAGGAATAATCTGTTTTATCTATATACAAGCCTTTGAAGAGTTCTCTCTTTCCTTCAAAAAGAGAATGAAGCGTTGAGCACATAAGGCTCTTGCCATACCTACGTGGACGAACAATAGTGTAGAAGTTATTTAGCTGGCTCTTAACAAGAGAATAAACGTACTTAGTCTTATCAACATAGATATAGTCACCTTTGGTTCTTATATCTGGAAATGAACTTACGTTTACTGTTATCTCTTTCATCTCTTTAATTCTATTTCAGTTTTTCGTTTTTCTCCACTCATATAATCATAGTAGTTATAGAAACACCCCAAGTTTTCATTGGGGCGTATACAGTTAGAATAAGTGTGTGTTGTGTTCTTTTGCTTCTTTGTAGACTTCATCTGGCCAAACAGAAGCTTGAACTTCCCCTATATGAGCCTTTTGGAGAAGGAACATACATAGTCTACTTTGACCAATTCCACCACCTATTGTTTGTGGAAATTCTCCATTTAATAAACGCTTATGCCAATAAAGATCCTTTCTTTCTTCTGTTCCTCTTATTTTAAGCTGTCTTAAAAGTGTATCTCTATCAACTCTTATACCCATAGAACTTAACTCTAGGCTACTCTCTCTAACTTTATCCCATACGATAATATCACCATTAAGACCATGATAGCCACACTCAGTCTCTGTAGACCAATCATCATAGTCAGGAGCACGACCTGAGTGAGGAGGATTGCCATAACCAATTCCGATAAGAAAGATTGCGCCATATTCTCTTGCAGCCTCTTTTTCCCTTTCTTCACTGCTCTTTTCTGGCCATCTTGCCTTAAGCTCTTCTGTATGAACAAAAGTAATATCTTCAGGTAGATAATCTTTTAGTACAGGATATAACTCCTCTACACAAAAAGCTGAACGTTTTAGGGCAGCATATATAGCCCTAACAGTTTCCTTAAGATATTCAAGGTTTCTCTCTCCATCGTTCATGACCTTTTCCCAATCCCACTGGTCAACATAAATAGAGTGAATTGAGTCAATATCATCATCTGGGCGAAGTGCGTTCATATCTGTATATAAACCATAACCAGGAGTATAGTGCAAATCCGCAAGCGCCATTCTCTTCCACTTCGCAAGAGACTGAACAATTTCCATCTTTTTCTCTCCCATATTCTTTACAGGAAATGAAACTGGCCTCTCTACTCCATTTAAATCATCATTAATACCGCTACCACTAGCAACAAAGAGTGGACTTGTGACTCTTCTTAATCTTAAAGCGCTACTAAGCTCTCTTTCGAAGATATCTTTTACAGCTTTAATAGCACTTTCAGTTTCATGTAAATTTAGCTTTGGCTCATAATTTTTTGGGAACTTACTCATCTTTTTCTCCTCTATTTATAATAAATTTGTTTCCTTACTCTCTCTTTCTCATCTTCACCTTTTAAGACTCGTAAAATCTCAAGGCCAAGATCAAAAGCCCAACCAGCGCTTTTGGCTGTTATTATGTTGCCACTAGTGACAACACCATCACTAAGAAATGTAAAATATTTATAGTATTCTTCACATCCTGGATAGCAAGTTGCTTTATGTCCTTCTAGAAGTCCAAGAGGTCCTAACACAACAGCAGGAGAAGCACATATAGCAGCAACAATATCACCACGCTCGCTTGTTCTTTTTAGTATGCGTGAAAGCAGTTCACTTTCTTTTAGGTTTGTTGCACCTGGCATACCACCTGGAAGGAAGACAACTCGATAGTTCTTTTCTAAATCTTTTTCGCTGAGAGTATCATCTAAGAGAAAACTAACAGAATGAGAAGAGACTATTCTATTTGAACCAAGTCCTTTTAATACAGGATTAAGACCACCTCGCTTGAGTACGTCATAAACGCAAAGTGCTTCACACTCTTCCAATCCATTAGCTAGCACAATTAATATTTCGTCCACTATAGAACCTCCTCATCCCCTTTTTTCCTACTCTCTCTAAGAATTGAAGCTGCATGTTTTAGAATTCTCTCAGTCTCATCCCATCCAATACATGGGTCTGTTACCGATACTCCATACTCCAATGATGACTTATCGCTTGTAATTTTTTGGCTCCCTTCTTTTAAGAATGACTCGAGCATAAATCCTTTTATTGACCTATTACCCCATACTTTTTGGTCAATTACACTTCGTAGAACTCTTTTCTGCCGTCTGTAATCTTTGTTGGAATTTGCATGAGAACAATCAATTACAATCCTTGGCTCAAGAGATGCTTTAATCATATCTTTTTCGGCACTCTCAACATCGTTTTCATAGTAATTCGGACCATGAACTCCGCCACGCAGAATGATATGTGTATAAGGGTTTCCTGTTGTCATATATTGAGCAATCTTACCATCTCTTCTAACACCAATAAATGAAGCACCTTCTCTTGCGCTCTTTGCAGCATTAATAGCTGCCATATAGTCTCCCGATGTTGAGTTTTTAAAGCCAACAGCAACAGAAAGACCAGAAGCAAGAGAGCGGTGTGTTTGACTCTCTGTTGTACGAGCACCAATACTTGACCAACTCATTAGTTCATCTGTGTACTGCGGAACAATTGGGTCTAAACACTCACAACCAACAGGTAGTCCTATGCGAGTAATGTCTAATAAAAGACGACGACAAATCTCAAGACCTTTGTCTATATCATAACTTTCATCCATAAATGGATCTGTAATAAGACCTTTCCAACCAAGTGCAGTACGAGGTTTTTCGAAGTATGTTCTCATAACTACAAAGAACTCGTCACTTACTTCTTCTGACAATCTCTTGAGTTTTTTAGCATACTCAAGCGCTGCATTTGTGTCGTGAATCGAACAAGGGCCAACGATTGCAAGTAAGCGATTATCTTTCCCATCAAAGATATCATTTACAGTCTTACGAAATGAATTTATTTTCTCTTTGTCATTATCTAAAAGAGGAAAGAGCCTCTCGAGCTCCTCTGGAGTTCTAAGGCTCTTTATTTTTTCTATTCTTAAATCTTGTGTCGTAAATGTCATATTGGACTTACTTTACATTAAAAGCTTCCTTTTCGTCAGCTACATTTACAACTCTTGATGATTTTCTTCCCTCTGGTTTTATCTCTCCGGCAAGTGTAAGAGAGCGTTTTGTTAGTGTGGGACCAATTAATTCATAAACAAGGACAGCAAAGAGTACAACACTTCTTACAACTGGACCATCAGACAAGTTAGCTGCTGTTAGTGCCATACCAAGAGCAACTCCAGCCTGAGGAAGAAGTGTGATCCCCAAATGCTTTTGTATATTCTCGCTTGTATGTTCCATTCTGCATGAAAGATAAGCACCGCTAATCTTACCAAAAGATCTGAAGAGAATGAAAATAACTCCAATTAATATTACTGTTGGATTAAGTAGTATTGAAAGATTAAGTTCAGCACCACTTAAAACGAAGAAAAGCATATTGAGAGGAGCTGTCCATCTCTCTACCCTATCCATGAGTTCTTGGCTTGTCTCACAGATGTTACAGAAAACTGTTCCTGTAATCATACAAACAAGAAGAAGTGAGAATCTAAGCGTAAAAACTCCAGCTATATTAAATTCTTTCATTGAGAAACCAACTGTAAAGAATACAAATGCAACAGCAAGGGCAAGACGCTTACTGCGTGAATGGAAGAAACGCTCTAAATAGTTGAGAAGAAGTCCAGCTAAGAAACCAAGACCACAAGAAGCAATAATCTCAACAAGTGGCTCAACAAGTACTGTTACCATACTCAATGAACCTGTTTCTAATGCAGATGCAATACCAAATGAAACGCTAAATAAAACAAGACCAACAGCATCATCGATAGCAACAACCATCAACAAAAGCTTAGTAAGAGGTCCCTCTGCCTTATATTGTCTAACAACCATCAAGGTTGCAGCTGGAGCTGTTGCGGCAGCAATAGCGCCTAGAGTAATTGCAGAAGAAAGAGAGAGAATGCTTGGTGCAATAAAATGAAGACAGATAAGGGCAATATCTACAATGATTGTTGTAATTACAGCCTGTAATATACCAACAGTAATGGCAGCACGTCCCATACTTTCTAGATCTTTTAGTCTAAATTCATTACCAATAGCAAAAGCAATGAATCCGAGTGCTGTTTGGCTGATTATATCGAAAGAACCTACTTCACTAAGAGTATTAAAGCCTACTCCTGAAAGTCCTAATCGTCCAAGGAAAAATGGTCCGATAAGAAGACCGGCAATTAAATAAGCTGTTACAGCAGGAAGATTAACTAGTTTTGCTAATCTACTCATTAATAGACCTGCTATCATAGCAAAAGCAAGTGAAACTAAAACAGTATCCATAAAACACTCCGTAAATAAATATCCATGAGTATTTTATACATTTATTTTTTATACACAAGTAAATTACAACATTATTGTTAAAATCTTTTGTAAAATTTCTATTAATAGTTTCTTTTGCTATTTCGACTTTGGAAGAATAAATGAATACTTCTCTTCCTCTTTTTTGTTTTCTATTCTTATCGAAGTTATTGTCACCTCGCCAGTTTCACTATTAAGAGTAAAATCATAAACATAGCCCATACTTTCATACTCTATAGGATAGGTTATCCTTTTATGAAAAGCAGCAAGATTAATTTCTCCCATTGTAGGCGTTAGATGATAACTAACATGCCCTATATGATTGTGACCGCCTATAACAAGACCTATATTATATTTGCTCATAAGTTTATAGAGCTTATTACATTCTCTACTACTTAGACCAAAGAGTATAAGAGATGGGCTAATAGCACTTCCTGTTGTTACGTTTTCATGCGTTACTATGATTTTATAGAGTGCCTTGTCTTCTTTTAAAGCTTCTTCTAGATATCGAAATTGTTTGTCACCAATTACCTTTGTTGAGGTATCGAGATTATAGATACTTAAAAGAGGTCGATTATCCTTTACTCCATAGTAATAAGAAGAAGCAGAGCGATATATATTGTTATTCTTATTATCCCAAAGAGGAGAATGACTATGTCTGTCGTGGTTTCCTCTAATAACTAAAAGAAAGTTATCTTTTGTTAGGCTTCTTACCTCTTCTGCTTTTCTATTTATCTCTTCTGTAATAATTCCATCATCAGCTATATCACCTATATTGATTGCAAAGCTATACCCTTTTTCTTTTAAAAGCTCTTTATACTCTTCATCATACCAGTAGCAATTTGAATCATCTCTATTGTAGTGAGCATCTGAATAGAGAGTAAAAGATACTAAGCCTCTACTTTCCTCTCTATTGATTATTTCTTTGTTTAAGAAAGGATTTGAATCATACTCAAAGTAGCTTTCTTCCTTAAGTGAACATGAACATATAAGTATTAAAACTGTAAAAACAAGAATAGAAGCTTTTTTCACTTTCAAACCTCATATGAATAGCTGATTCTCAAAAATCGAGAGTAAACAACATAGTATGGATCCATTAGAATCTCAGCCATTGAAATGGCACCCATAATCCCTACTCGACTCTTTGCTGTTACCTCATACTCTCCTTTAAATGTCAAAGAAAGAGGACTCTTAATATCATTTTCAAAAGGAAGTCTATTTCCTAGAGAAAGCGAAAAATGAGTTTTATAAGCATTTAAGGTTAAGTCTAAGTTATATAAGGGAAAGAGCGTTACTGTTCTAAGATTTGTATATTCTGAATAGTTTAATCCCCCTGTAGCTCCAACTACTAGTGCTACACCTATACTCTTAGTGTCTAAAGCCAAAGAAAGCCCACAGCAGAGAGAACCAAAACCACCCTCTTGAAAAACATAATTTGAATGCAATTTCAAAAAAGGCGAAAAAAACTCTCCATTGTCATATTCAAAATCTAAAGAGTATGCTTTGTTGCTTCCCGCTAAAACAAAAATTCTATACTTATCATATAAGTCTACAGAGCAATCCCAAAGATATGATGTTCCATCTTCTAAAATATCTGATTTTGCACTAAGACCACTCTCAAACGTTAGTGCAAATAAAGAAGAGGTAATAACAAAAAAAAGGATTAAGACAACAGCATTTTTTTTCACTTGGCCATTTTATCGTTATCTAAGAAAAAAGAGTTCGCCTCTAGAGCGATATCTTTCCTTCTTTAACTTTGCTTTACTAAAGAAATGTAAAAAGAGCGACATTATTCCATATATCTTTTTTTTTCTTTTTTATCTTTTGTGCTAATTAAGAAGTATGAGTTACACTTACGATATCATATGCCTAACAAAAAACGCAAAAGTATATACAGAAGGAACAATATCATCCAAAGATTTTATCTCTGCTTTATATAACTTTATAGTCAAAAATGAAATTATAAACAACGTTTTCCTCATCTATTGCAGAAGACCTATTTCTGGAGACCTAAAACTCATGGGAAAATATGACGGAAAGTGCACAATAATGAAAGACGGTATTAGATTTTCCCACATTCTTAAAACTACAGAAAACAAAGACTATGCCTTTTTTTCTGATGGATTTCGACGAATGTATTATTAAAAAAAATCACCTCTAAATAGGCTTTTTGCTTATTCAAAGGTGATTCTATCTCTCCAAGATTAGTTAATCTTAATCTCTATTCTACCCTTATTAGGCTCTACTTCCTTCTTTGGAAGCGTTACACTCAATACGCCATTCTTAGTCTCAGCGCTAATCTTTGTCTCATCAACATCTTCAGGTAAAGTAAAAGATCTCGAGAAGCTATTATGATAAGTCTCTCTTATCATATATCTCTTTCCTTCTTTCTCTTCTTCCTTCTTGCTCTCTTCAGCGCTAATAGTAAGAGTATGCTTATCTACACTAAGATGTACATCTTCTGGTTTGTAACCAGCAATCTCAGCGTTTAACATATATTTATCTTTCTCTTCAGTAACATCTACAGGAGGCATCTTAGTAGTGTAAGCTCCGTCAAAGAAGTCATTGAAGAAATTCTCCAAACCATACTCAGGGTTTCTTTTACTAATTGCATATTTCATAATTTTAATCTCCTATATATAGATCTTTCGACCTACATTTATAGATTTGAAATATGCATGCCAATTTTTATATTTATTTATAATATAAATAATTAAGTTAAACATTCAAAATGAATATCTTTTTTATAATGTGTCACAAACGAACATTGATGTTTTAAAAATGTTAAAAAGTGTCATTTTGATACACTAAAAAAAAGAGAATAGTCTGTAGTGTCAAAAAAATACTACTAGAATTAATAAGACAATCTAGTAGTACTTGAACTCAAACTAAATTTAACTTTTCTTTAAACTCTTCTTCAGTTAATCCAGACTCTTTAATAGCAACATCTATGGGTAGATAATTCTTTTTAACAAGATCAATAAGACTCTCAAGTTTGCCCTCTTCTATGCCTTTTTCTAAGCTTCTTGCTTCAAGCCTTTCCATCAGTATTCTCTCTAATGCACCTTCATGTTTAGCAAA